>CERI01032609.1_pt1 | contig 20795 bp, 18 predicted proteins | sample 350261 | NCBI WGS metagenome assembly CERI01 (sample SAMEA2620979, study PRJEB7988) | marine metagenome | isolation source: saline water (ENVO:00002010), including
AAAAAAAATATATATAAAATATAACTTTATTAATAAAATTTCCTTATATTTACTATTATAAATAAAAACTTTAAAATCAAATAACATGAAATTAGACATCAGAGGTATTATAAGATTTAAAATAACAGATTTCAATTCAGTAGAAGAAATTATTAAGTATGCTGAATCTGATGATAATTTTGATGTGTTAAGAAATATTCTTGTTACATATCAGATCGCTAAAAAAGATAAAGATAAAATTATAATGTCATATGAAAATGCTTTTAAACTTTACGATGAATTATGGATAATTGATGGGTTTTGTATGGCTATTAAACCAAAAGATGATGATGAAATTGTTATAAATCCAGATTTATCAGATTTTTTATCGGAACAAACATTTGATTATAAAAAAGAAAAAGAAAAATTAGAATCTTCTAAAATCTTCTTAGAATCTCTAAGTATTGATTCTATATTAGATAAAATATCTAAAGTAGGAATTGAAAACATAACAGAATCTGAAAAAAGATTTTTAGATAAAAATGGATAAATTTTTTATTTTTTATAAAAAAGAGGATGTAACTAAACATCCTCTTTTTTTGATCTAAATTTTTATATATAACTTATGATAAGGATTAAGAATTTCAAAGATTTTAGGTTAGATAAATTACAAATAACTAATGAAAATTGGTGGAGTAAATTAACTGGTAGAGATAAACGTAGAAAAGAAGAAATTGATAAATTAACTAAATCAATCTTACAAACATATAAATCAGCTAAAGATTCTAATGATAAAGAACTTGTTTATGTTTATAAAAAAGAATTTATTAGAATATTAGATATGAATTCTAGAATTAAGGGAAAAAGTCACATTCTTAAAAAAATGTTGGATGACAGTGATAATTGGTTCGGTGAAGATTTTATTAACATGGATAAACAAGAATATGAGAAATTCACAGATGTCCTTAAATTTATAGAAGAAAAAATTAAACCACCATCAATTTCATTAGATGAGATATCAACAAAGATAAAAAATGGTAAGAAATTAAAAAAAATAGAAAGTGACATAATATCTAAATTAGAAGAATTAAAAGAATATCATGGAAAAATAAAAAAATTCATATATCCAGAATCATCACTAACATATACAGTTAATATGAAATCTTATAAAGAAGAGTGTGGAAATGATTTTAATATAAAATTCAAAGATTTAAAAATAGTTAAAGATATCGAAAGCTACAACAAAGAGAGAAATAATTTTTTTATTGGAGAAGATAGTGATATTAATAAGATTAAAATCAGTATTAAAGATTTAATTAAATCACATGATAAAATTGAAGAATTATATGATGTTTCTACTAGATATAACGATATTAACGAATTGAGTTATGTTCTTTATGATTTAAGGTTATCTGAAAAAATAAATGAATTAGAATCATATTTAAAGGAAACCGAAGAAAAATTCACCAAATCAAATGAACATGAGAGTTATAAAAAATATAAATCATTTATTGAAAAAAATTCAGATAAAACTTGGATAGAATATAAATATGATATAGAGAAAAAATTTTCAATGAAAAGTCATATAGAGATATATAAAGACGAATATGTATATTTAGGAACCTGTATAAAAGATTATGAAAAATATTGGAAAGATTTAATAAAGGGTAGAAATCCTGATGGTAGTTCTAAATATGACTCAGGTGGATATGGTATTTGGATGGCACCTACTATAAAAGAAGCTGCTCAATACCCCTTTATGAGGTTAAAACAACTGAGTAGTCAAGATGGTTCAAGAGTTACATCAAATTCAGATGCTGAAGAAATAATAAACAGCGGATACTATCCAACAATATATAAAATTAAAATTGACGAAAATTCTTATCTCCAATATGAAAGTGACACGAATATGGAGAAAGACGAATATGAATATCTTAATTTATTAGGACTTGCTGGTACACACTCTGGTATGAATAAAGTAAGTGGTGGTGGAACTGTAGAAATTTGTATAATAAACGAAAAACACATAAAAGAAGTAACGAAGCTTTCAGATAAAGAAATATTAAATATGAAAGATAATTTTTATAAAAAACATTTTGTAAATTTTATCAACCAAAAAAATAGTATTAAACAATAAATACAATATTAATCTTTAATATATAATACAAACGTAAAATACCCAAATTTATGAAATATATTAAAAGTCGTTCAAATTTCTTAAATGAAAAGAAACATAACCTTATATTAGAAGGTGGTTTAGAAAATGATATCAACTGGGGTGATAGTTTAGTTGGTAGATTATTTTCATCAGCCTTTAGACTAGGAGCTAAAGCCATTAATAGCAAAAGATTAGATGGATTAGGAAACACTCTTAGAAATCGTTTATTAAAAGATACACTTAAATCAGTTACGGATGAAAATCCAGAATTAAAAGAACAATTAAAAGAATTTGAAAGAAGATTATATTTATTATCAAAAGAAGAAGGATTATTAGATGTTCTTAAAACAGGAAAAATAAAAGACATCCAATTATATATGGAAAGTATGTCAGATGATGACATAGAAGAAATAATAAATAATCTAACTAATAAAAATGAGGATTCTATAGAAGCTTTGATAGCTATACAAAATTGGGTTAAAAATTCTGAACCTAAACCAGAACCTGAACCAGAAGATGAGGAACCAGAAGATGAGGAACCAGAAGTTCCTGAAGTAAAGGTAACGGATGGTGATGATAATAAAGAAAAAACAGCTACTATTATAAATAATTACATAACTAACGTAAGTAACATTGTTTCTGATAATAGCACTACTAATATTAGCAACGATTATAGTGATAATAGTGTTGATAATAGCTATAAACAAGCATTAACAGATATAACACAAAATAATCTAGATATAGATCAAAATACATTAAACGATATTAAAATAAAATTAAAAGAAATCCATCAAAAGATGGAAGATTCTGAAGGAAAAACTAATATCAACATTAAACAAGAAATAACTAATAATATTGACGTTCTAGTAAATATTATTAATAACGAAATCGATGAGGATCCTGAACCAAAGAAAAAAGGTGAAAAAGAACCTGAAGGTAAGAAACCAAAGAAAAAAGGTGTAAAACCAACACCAAAGGAACCACCATATGAAAAACTTAAAACACCTAGTAGACTTTTACAATTCCAAATTTTTCTAAGATTTGGAGGAGTTGATATACCAGCTATAAGTGAAGTTGATGGACAATGGACATCAGCATTAAAAGGTGACAATTATGATGCGGGTCCAAACGCTAAATGGATTCACTTTACTAAGAAAGTACCCACAAAGATTTTAAATCGTCTTATAGTAGCTTTTCCAGAAGAAAATATATCATTTGATAAATCAATAAGAATTAAATCTACACAACCAGGTAAAAAATTTAATAGTAATGATCCTGATAATTTAATTGTTTATAAAGTGGTCGATGGTAAAGAAAAACCTATTAAAAAGGTAGATTTAAAATCTGATTCTGAAAAATGGAATTTTGTATTAAATGGTACAAAAAATAGTGACTATAAAATAAATTTAACACCTGAACAAGTAAAAAACTTTACAAAAAATAAAAAAAACATACTAAAATGGCTTAAATATTGTTTCAAGGAAAATTATGATTTTAACTACGGTAAAAATAATAAACCTAAAGAAAAACAAGTAACTAAAAAACCAGAAACCACTAAAAAGGATAGTAAAGGTAACGAATTAAAAGTAGGTGATGAAGTAAAACTTAAAGATAACAGCATTGTTAAAATAACATCTACAGAAAAAGATGGTAACGGTAAAAAATTAAAACAGGATGGATTATTTGTAGAGGGAGAAAAAGATGATGGTAAAATAATAAAAACTACTGATGTTAAAAATATTGAACCTAAGAATGAATCGGTTTATTTTATTAGAGAATCTTCTTATTTTGTTAACGAAGCTGTTTTATCTGACTATTTTCAAGAAGATTTAAAAACTCAAATAATAGTAAAGGATGATAAAATAGAAACAGTTACTTTTGATGAAACTAAAGAACCTCTTAAATATAACTTTTGGGTTAATAATTATCTTAAACCAGCCGAAGTAGAAAAAAATAGAATCGAAATAGAAAAAACTAAAACTGAGTTAGAAAAGGTTATGAAAGAACCTAAATGGGCTATAAATGTTTTAGATATAATTAAGATATTTAAAAAAGCTTCTAGAATTTATATAAAAACAAACATTCCATCACAAAGAACAAATGGTGAAGTAACAGTAGCTATTGCTAATAGCTGGGAGACTACTAGCGGAGGTGGTGTAGATGCTAAAGCACCAGGAGATGGACCATTTAGAAATATTAAATTATATGATAAATGGAATAAAATTGTAATAGATATAATAGATGAATTTGATTATGCTTTAAAAAAGGATGATAGTAGAGTTATATTATCAGACGGTAGTGAACCAATTAAACCAAAGAACTCAATTTATAAATTTATTATTGACGCTTTAGAAGGTGATAAGATATCAGGACAGAAAGGAAGTGATCAACTTACATTCTTACAAGGATACTTTGGTGAAGAAAATACCGAAGATATAGCAAAAGCTTTTAAAGTGGCTGATCCCGAAAAGGATAAACCTAAAGAACAAGATCCAAAAGTTGATGGAGACAAACCAGAAAAGAAAAAATCTAAATTCACAGAGGTTAACGAAATTAATACAAAAAAATCTGGATTATATAAACTAAAACTAAATAGTAGCTATCAATCTGGTGGTGGATATATACCAAACGGTGGTGATAAGGTAGTTTATGTTTTTATTCGTAATAAAGAAGAAAATAAAGCATTATACTTATTCGAAGATTTTAACATAATTAAAGAAAAAATGAGTAGTAAATCCGAATTCGATGAATCAGGTGATACTAGTGGAGTAAATAAAAGTATTTATATAACTAAATTACCTGGAACTATATCCAAAAAAGGATTAGCTGATAATATCAAAGCTATTAATTTTACAGATAAAAAATCAATTGATTTTAAAGGAAGTGGTATAATAATCGAAAAAATAGAAAGGATAAATAGTGTTTACCTATCTAAATTACCTTCCTTATCAAAGGATGATATCAAAAAGATTGAAAAGACAACTCCATTTAAAAACTCTTAAAAACAAATAAAGATTTTACTCATATAATTAATAAATTTTTTATATGAGTAAAATTTTCTTAATAGGTGATACACATATTGCTTTGGGTTATCCAAATAAAGTAGATAAGTGGTATAAAGCACATCAACAATATTTCAAAGATTTCTTAATACCTACATTAAAGGAAAAGGTTCAACCAGGTGACATAATAGTTCATTTAGGTGATTTATTCGATAATAGGAATATTATACCTATTAATTTAATGAATTTTGCTTTAGATATAGTAGAAGAAATATCTACCATAGCACCACTTCATATTCTAATAGGAAATCATGATTCTTGGTCTAAATCAGCTAATGAGATAAACACCGTAAGACCTTTTAAATACATTCCTAATGTGTTTATTTACGACAAAACAACTAAGGTCGAACATGAGGGTATTAATTTATTAATGATGCCTTATATACATCATAAAAAAGACCAAATAAAAGTTATACATGATAATAAAGATTGTGAGTATTTATTTTGTCATTCAGATTTAAATGGATGTAAAATGCACTTAACATCAATTGCTCATAAAAACTTAAACAAAGTTGATATAGATGATTTCTCAAATTTCAGAAAAGTTTATTCTGGACATATTCATATAGTACAACGTAATAAAAACTTTACTTTTGTTGGTTCTAACTTTCAGATGGATAGAAATGATATGGGTGACCAAAAAGGTATAATGGTATTAGACATAACAGATGGTAGTGAAGAGTTTATACCAAACAAAGTATCTCCTGTATTTAGAAAGATTTATGTTAGAACACAAGAAGATGTATTATCATTATATGATATAGAAGATAGTGATTATATTGATTTATTAATATCTAACTCATTACTTATGGGTAATAGGAAAATACGAAGAAAGTTAGAAGTTATATTAGAACAAAAAAGATTTGAAACTATTGACTATATAGATGATGTTGTTGAAAAGGTAGATGAAAGTAAAGATGATGATTCTAATTCAGAAGAAGAACAAAAATATGATATATCTATATCACTTGATTATGAAGATTATATCAAAGAGTATATTAGTAAACAAAAGATAGATAACGATAAGTTTAAATCAGGATTGATGGAAGAATATGATAAAGTTATTGAAATATACAAAGAAGAATTCAAAAACAAGATAAAATAAAAAAACCCACCAATTTGGTGGGTTTTTTATTATTATTTATTATACTAAATCTTAGTTTAATAATCCAGCTTCATCAAGAACTGATATAGTCATGAATTGCTTTTGTGGGAAGAAACCTACTTCAGTAATAGCGTATCTAGATCTCAATAAGATTCTTGGAGCGAAAGTCGCTTCAGAGATAAGAGAGATAGATTGTGCCATCAAGTAAGGTACAAAGATTACACCTGGTTGATCAGGGTTGTTCTTTCTTCCTAAAACGATTCTGTTATCGTTATATCTCATATATGGATCAACATATACAGAAATATCACCGATTTGTCCAACTGGGTAAAGTTGACCTTGACCGTTTATCTTAGATTTAACTGGGTTGATTGTATAACCAGCGATATCTTGAATAGCCGCTGCCAATCCTCCATTTGTTACTAAGTACTGAGCTGGTCCAACACGACCTTCAGTTGCAATGAAGTTAGATGCGTGAGCAATCTTAGTGATTAACTTACGTTGTACAGCGTGAGTAGTTTCACCACCTACAAGACCACCTACTGCTGCGTAAGATGTATCCAAATCAAATATTCTTTGATTTACAATACCTCCCGCTGCTGCGTTAGCTGTTGGAGCTGAATCTCTGTTTAAATCACCCATTTCAAATATCTTAGCAACAATTTGCTTAGAGATTGTTTGAGATAATTCATTAACCAATACAGATTCCATTTTTTGAACGATATCCATACCTGTGTTAGCTTTGATATCTTCGATTTCAGTTCTTCTTAAAGCTGAACTAACTTCGATTGTACCAATTGCTACTGACTTAGTAGAAATTTTTGGTCCGATAACACCAGAATATCTACTATCATCATCTTCTCTACTCATTGGGTAATCACCTGCAGCTCCGTTAGCTCCTGATGTCCAGTTTGCTGAGAAACCTGGAATATGATCTTCTAAAGCTGAAACTAATTCAACTCCTACTGCTGTAGATGCTGCGTTAGCGATCCAATCAATTTGATCTATCATAGGTATAACTGGTAAGAAAGTGTTTCTAGCTTGTTCAAAAGACCACTGTCCTCCTGTAGATGCTGCGTTAGCTTGTCTATAAGATTTGAAAATTGGTAATCCATCAATTCTTGAGAAACCTAAAAATTCAACAATACCTGTTTTATCAGCTGCTGCAGCTGGTACAGCTGTAACTAAAGCTCCATCAACATCGATATTAGTAAAAATTCTACCACCTTGTAAACCACCTGTTACTTCAGAGATATTATTATTAACCATGAATTGTCTTATTGTTTCTTGAGCAACTGCTAATTCAGCAAAAGATACTTTGAATACCTGTGGTCTTTCTTCACCATCTAATCTAGTATCATCATATTGAAAGTCAATATATACTAAATCTACTTTTGGTCCTGGTGAAGGTTTTACTGCTACTAAGTCCAAACCGATAGTTTGAGCTGCAATTTTCATTGCTACTGGTAACAAGTTTTGTCCTACATCACCTGATCCATCAGTACCACCAGCTAAGGTTTGTCCTGGTAAGTTTGAAGGTTGTGGAGATAAAACACCTCCCATACCTGCTACGTTTGCGTTAGCGTATGCGTTTTCGTTAATTGAGTGAAATTCAGCCATTTCCGACATCCATTCTACTCTTTCACCTGCTACACCCATGTTTTCCAATACTGGAGACCACTTGTTGATAGCTTTCTTTTTGTCAATTCTAATTTGTGCCATAATTAAATGTTCTTTTTTTTATTTTTTGTTTTTTTTAAAGGTTTTTAAACTTTTCTAAGATTGAAGTCATCTCATTATCAGATAATGTATCCTCTTGGATTATATCTTGGTGAGAAATCAATTTCTTAGTTGTTTCTTCTGCTTTAAATTTTCTTGTATTCCAAAAATTATCTATTTGACTTTCAGTCATCATTAATTCTTGTGGATACAGTTTCGCCTGTGATAAAATAGACTTTTTAGAACTTTCGTTTAATTGTTCCCAAACTTTCGTGGTTTCACTTGGCATTAATCTTAAAACTCTATCTTCAGTACTCTCGTTTCTTTGTGATAAAGATTCACTAATTAGTTTTAAAACATCTTTCGATGAGAAATAGTCACTTTCGTTTATATGTAACTTAACTAATTCTTGATCTCCATCAGATAGTGAATAATAACTATCTACTTGAGACTTGTTTAAGAATTTTAAAAAGTTTAAATCGTTAGTTTCAGAAACTTTACGTTTCTTAGCTTCTGCGATTAATTTGTTTATAGATTCTGTTAAATCTTCTTCTTCTACCTCTTCAGTATCTTCAGTTGATTCTTCTAATTCATTCATTTCAATTGGAGCTTCGATTGGAGCATCAATAAGTTCAACTGGCTCTTCACAATCTTCATCATCTTCACAGTCTTCTTCTTTTTCAGTTGATTCTTCTTCACAATCTTCATCGTCTTCACAATCTTCTTCTTTTTTGTCTTCACAATCTTCAGTTGATTCAGAACTGATGTTTATTTCAGCTTCTTCTATGTTTATTTCAACTTCAACTTCTTCAGATACATCTTCTGTACCTTCTTCCAATTTAGCTTTTGCTGCTTCTTCAGCCGCTTGTTCAGCTTCTATTTCAGCTTTAATTTCTTTAATTTCTTCAGGAGTTAAAGGATCTAAATTATATCCTTCTACTTCTTTTTCTTCTTCTTCACAATCTTCTTCTTCACAATCTTCAACAGAAACTTCATCAGAAACTTCAGGGAAGAAATGTTCAAATGCTGGAACTTCAACATCAACTGATTCATTTAATTTAGAAGATTTTAAACTTTCAGCTATCAATGATTGATATTCTACTGATTTGTCTAAATTCTCAGCTAAGTATTCAGAGTAAGAAATATTCTCATCTAAGTTTTCAGCGATATATTCAGAATAAGCAATGTTTGAATCTAAGTTTTCAGCGATATATTCAGAATAAGCGATATTCTTATCTAAACTTTCAGCGATATACTCAGAGTAAGCAATGTTTTTATCAACGTTTTCAGCGATATACTCAGAATAAGCAATATTCTTGTCTAAACTTTCAGCGATATATTCAGAATAATCTATGTTTTTATCTAAATTCTCAGCGATATACTCAGAGTAAGAAATAGACTTTTCTAAATTCTCAGCTAAATAATCATTATGCTTAATGATATTACTTTGAGTTTTCTTTAATTCTACGTTTTCGTTAACAACTATTTGAAGTTTTTCAGATAAATAATCCAAATATTCAACTACTTTAGAAGATGAGTTATTCAATTCTTCATAGTATTCTAATAATTGTTCTAATTTTTTAGGTTCAACACCACCTTTAGTAATAGCTGTATTAACTTGTTTCTTAACAACAGCCACCTGCTCAACTAAATACTTAGAGTAATCAGTCAATTGATCTTTTGTTACATAATCTTTGTTCATGTTAAATAGTTCATTTATTTTTGATTCATCAGACATTTCATAAATTCTGAAATTTGTTTTGGTATCATTCTTGAATCCTAAAGATTCATTGATTGAATTCATAGACATCTTAGCTGAAGCAAATCCTGGATCAGCTACAATATCATATGTAAATAATTTTTTTAGTGTAACAGAACCATCAGATTCAGTAATTCCAGCCGCTCTTGACGATACGAATATTGGACATTCATCATCAACCAAAGCTTTAGCTTCTTTACCCCAATGTGTATTAAGTAACTTAATCTCACCTTGTATACAATTTGATTCTTTGTTATACTCTGCTTTTCTTATAGTATGAGAAGCTCTTGATAAAGAAGTGTCAAATACATCTGGATGATCGTATTCTCCATAAACTACTCCTAAATCACTAATTCTCGAATTTAGTTCATTTAAAGCTGGTAAAAATTTATCAGCCGTATAAACTCTTTCATTTCTATTCTTTATATCAAATTCAGTAAAAACACCAGACATTGTATAGTCCTTTTTTCCATTTTTACTTTCATTAATCAAAGAATTATTTGAATTTTCAACGATTAAAACTGGTTTCATTAAAATTTTATTATTTTTTTAGTTATATTATATATAATTCATAAGTAATATTTTTTACACATGTAAGGTTTTTTATCGTCAAACTCAATGTAGGAAGGCTTTCTATTATTATATATATAATTAGAAATAATTAAAATTATGATACTAACCAGAGAAATTGAAATATTAATTACAGAAAAAAACACAGATTATTTTGAAAATCTAGGATATGATGTATTTAATGGAGAAAAAATAATGATACCAGTAGAACTATTGAAATCAGGTTCCAATAAGAAAATATTATGTAAGTGTGATAAGTGTGGATTAGAAAAAGAAATTGTATTTAAAAATTACATAAGATATAACAACGACTGGGGTGTTTACTTTTGTAGAAAGTGTTCTGAGCATAAAAGAAAGAAAACTTTAAAAGAAAACACAGGAGTTGAATATCCTATACAAAGTAAAGAAATAAATGATAAAATTAAAAATACTATCAAAGAAAAGTACGGGGTTGAAAATGTTAGAAATATTAAAAAGAATAAGTGAATTAAAATTCAAATCCACCAGCATCGTCATCACCACCAGCATCAGCGTCATCACCTCCATCATCAGCGTCATCACCTCCATCATCACCACCTCCATCATCACCACCTTCAGCGGAACCAGAATCTGAAGATTTAGCCCAATATCTTTCGTTTTCAGCTTTTTCTTCTGGAGATAATTGGAATATTCTATCCATAATATAATCCATGTGGAAATAAGGTCTTTCTTCATCACCTTCAGTTATTGTTATACCAGTAAGTGTTGATACTATTTCTGCTTTTTTACTAAGGTTGTTTAGTTTCTTCCATTCTTCAAATACTTGATTAGAGTTAAACTTAACATCTATCTGATTTAAGAAAGTTTCATCAGCTCTTAACTCAGGAAATTCTATCATTAATTGAATCTTGATTGGTTTAACAATCAATTCTCTAAAGTTAGCTCTTAATCTTCTAACAAAGTTATGGAATTTAATTTCATCTCTTGTCATTTCAGAAGCATCATTAGCAACATTACCACCACCTTGCTCTGATTCAAATCTACCTAAAGGAATTTTAGAAGCTCTTTTAAGTGCTTTATAAAACCAAGATAACATAGTTTCATCATTTAAATCATGTCCTGTTGGAGATGATAATTCCATACTAGGTTTACCAGTATCTCCTTCTGGAAACCATAATTGTTTATTATAAGGTAAGTGTTTACTACCATTCATTTTAATAGTTCCTAAGGAATCATCCCATTCTACTTCTTCTGAATAATCAGCTATTAGTTGACCTATTTGTTCTTCTACTTTTTGTCTAGACATACCTTTAACTGGTATACTAAAAACTTGATAAATACTAGCGTTTAATATGTTAAACATTATTCTAGTTTGTTCTAATATCTTTAATTGGTTATAAGGTCTAATCAATCCTTCCACATATGAAACTTCACTAAAGTCATTTTGAGCAGAATATGAAATATAAACTATTTGTGAATCTAAAAATATTCTTCTTAATTGTGGATCTTCTGGATATTGAATCCAAAGACTACCAATTGCTTTATCATAAGCCGGCACTAACGTATCTGGTTGTAATCTATTAAATCCTATAATGTTTTTATTTTTATCATCATATATTATTTCAATAGCTAGATATCCATCTATAAGAAAATCTTTCATGTAATTATAAGCTGTTATACTATCAGCAAACCCCATTCTATTATAAACTCTTTCAAATATCTCTTGATACTTATCAATAACCTCTGTTGGATAATCATTAGAAATTGATTTTGGTTCACAGAAATCTCTATCATCATCATAAACAATAGCTTCATCGGCTATAATAGATACGAAATCTCTTATTTCATCTTTAATAGCATATTCTCTAAGTATTCTTTTCTTATCTGAATATGATTTGTCTAAGTAAGGAATTGACTTTTTATCTAAAACTGATGATATAGCTCTTCTTGAAAAGAAATCATACATAGAACTACTTCTAGATGATGTTGGATCTTCGTTTATACCAACACCTACTTGGTTCTTAATAACCATGTCATCATAATTCATACCGAATGATGATACCTGTCTTAGTAATCTAGAGAATAGTCCAGTGTTTTGTTGTTCTGAGTAACCTATTTCTCCTTGGTCATTGTATGGATTATATGATGCCATTAAAAATAATTTTTATTTATATATTAAAATACTCTTTTACAAAAATATTTTAACCATACTTTTGTATGCTTTTTTGTATACGCTTTATATGTCCACTCATTTGTTGGTATTTTTCAGTTATGTCAGTTTCTATATTGTACATCTCATCTAAAGTCATTAACATTATTTCTTTATGTCTTTGTTCTCTACCACTCAATTTAGCCTCCCATATACCCATTAACTTATTTGGATCATATTTATTTATGGGATGTTGATGATATAAAAATCTAGGTAGTATATTCAAAGATATTTTATGTACAAATTCAATTTGAGCTGAATTATATTCTACTAAAGAATACTCAAACCCAAGTTTCAACAACTCACCATACATCCCAGCAAAGTTAACTTTCAAATCGCGTTCATTTTCTATATCTTCTTCTATAATAAACATATCAAAAAGTTTAACACGTATTTCAATAGGTATAAAATTGAAATTAACAGCTATTAAAATAACCTTATCTTCAAACTTTTTATAATCTACTATAAAAACAGGAGAGTATTTCATCCAATTAGAATCATCATGATAATGTAAAAAATAAAAATTACCTGGATATATATCAGATATAGCTATATTTTTTACAAATTCAGTACTTCCTTGATAAGCCTCATAAAAGAAAAGAGAGTTGTTTTTAAAATTATCAACAACACCATTACCATTGACCAATAAACTTAAATCTAATTTATCCATTAAAACACCCATGAATTTATATATAAATAAAATTAATCCATATTAATGCAAAATGTTTTAAGTAAAAACAAAAATTATCACCAAGGAGTTTACATACCCAAAAACAAAGATAAAGTTGTTAAACTAAACGCTAAAGGAGGTCTTGTATATAGATCATCTTGGGAGAAAACTATGATGATATGGTTAGATAATAAAGAAGATATAACTAGATGGGGATCTGAATGTGTTTCTATACCTTATCAGAAAACACATTTTGATGGAGGTGATTTAAAAGTTAAAACACATACCTATTATTCTGATTTTTATTATGAATTAACTCGCGAAGATGGAACAAAAGAAAGAGTAGTAGTAGAAGTTAAACCTATGAAAGATTATAGTATGGTAGTAGCTTTACAAGAAGGCAAATTAAAAATACCAGAAAGTAAAGGTAAAAAGTTAAAGAATTTTGAATATGATTTAAAAATGGCTTATACTAATCAACAAAAATGGAATACTATGATTGAATTTTGTAAGAAAAAAGGATATAAATTTATAATAATAACAGAAGAACACATTAAAAGAATGGGTCGTTAAAAATCTTTAAACCTTTTTAATCTATTATTATAACTTAAATCATATGATTTAGTATCAAATAAATTCATCTTATTAGAAGAAACAAAATGTGTAGTTAACGTTTTCTTTCTTTCTTTTATATCACTCAATATAATATCCTTTAAATACTCATCTGTATTAGATAATAATTTTCTGAATAATTTATTAAAAGGTTCCATTCTTGATATGTCTGTTTTATTATCACCATAATAATAAACATCATCAACGTCTGTTAATTTCTCATCTATAAAAGTATTATTATCGGTTTTATAACCAACTAAATGTTGTAAAAACAATTTCATTTTTTTGTAAATAAGAATATCATCATCTAATACTTTAGTAGAATCTTCTATAAGGAAATAAAAATCTCTTGGTTTAACACCATTTGATCTTAACTTTTGGTTTAATTCTTCTACTATCTTTTCATAAAAAGGATTTTTCATCTTAGAACAAACTATATAAACAATATCATTAGTTCTAAACAAATGTTTAATAGAACTTAAATCTAAAGTATAATTTAATGATTCTATATTTTTAAATTCAGTAAATGAAAAAGTTAAATCAGAAACATTAGCTTTTATTTTTTTACATCCTAATTTAATAGAATCCAACATTTCTTTATTGAAATAAAAATACTCACCACCAATTCTTAACTTTAGATTTTGGTTTAAAAACAAACCTTTTTTCAAAACATTATAATCTGATTTACTTAATTTAAGAACAGGACTATTTGGTTTGGATTTATCAATTATCCAAACTTTTTGTTCTAACTTTACAAAAGTGTCTATGTCGAAAAAGTGTGCTACCATTATCCTATTTGAAATATATAATAATCTGTACCATCAAATTCAACTTCATATTGAACACCATCGTAGTTATTTAATGTGTGACCAAACCCATCCATACTAATAACATCTTCTATTAATTCATCTTTATTAATGTAATCTTCTATATATTGTTTAATTTCTGATTCTCCATATCCAAAACTATTTCTTAGATATCCTAATGGATCATATTGAATTTCTTTTTCTCTATTAGAAATATAAGTATCATAAGCATCTTCAGACATTTCCCAATGGTCGTCATCATCTTTATCTTGTGCTTCTCTACAAAAATCATATAACTCAGATCTTTCTTCTTCTAAATCATATAACTCATCTTCGTCTTCGGTGTTGAAATTATCAGGTTCTTCTAAATCAGATAACATATCCTCTAAGTCACTTAATATAGATTCTATATCATCAAAATCTAATCCATCCTTTTGTTCAAAATATTTATCAGAAAGTTCAACAATTTGTTCTTTATCTTTTGAATTATCTTTAATAAACTCAATTACTTCTTCTAATTTATCTTCAGACCTTGAAGTTAATTCTGGTTCTATATCATAATCCTTCCATACCTCTCTTATATGGTCTTCATCCCAAGAAGATATATAACTACCTAATGCTTTTTCATCAATATAATTTGACATATCTAAATTAAATGCATATCCCGTTTCATCAATATAATTATCAAGATATTCATAACAAGCATCATGTGATTGTTTATAAGTTCCAATACACCATTCAGTTTGATCGTTGCTATTAACATAAACTTCTAAATCATAGTGTGTCCAATCTTCATGGAAAACTACATCATATATATCTTCATCTTCATCTAATTCTAAATCTTGTTCATCTTTTAAGAATTCAACCATAGCTCTAGCTGGTTGATATGTCTCAAACAATTCCTCACCTCTATGTACTTCAGCTCTAGCTTGTTTTTCTCTTAATATTCTTAATTGTCTTTCTCTTTGTTCTCTTTTTCTAGCTTCTTCTTCCTCTACCTTTCTTAGTTGAATTTCATTCAAATCACTTTTACTAGGACCTTTTAAAAACTCTTTATTATCTCTAACGTGTTGTGGAAGTTTAGAAAATAATGATTTATTATTAAAATCAAATGAAGAGTGAAAAGTATCACCTATATTAACCGTATAAGCCGTATAATAATTGGCATCAGATAATTCTAAACTAAAGTTCCAAACAAAATATTGATTTCTTGGAGTTGAACTTGTATAATTAGTCCAATGTGAAACTGAATTAACTATACACCAGTTTTCACTTCCTATAAGTTTAGAACCTTCGTAATTTTTTATTTTAGCTATTATTAATTCTTTTTCATCATCACTTAAAACAATATCATAAAAACTAGGATTCTCATTTAATATTTTAATAACACTTTTATAGTTTCCGTATTTATTATACTTTTCAATATATTCTTTCATAGAAGATAATAAACCCCTGAAGTTTTTTATCTTAGAAACATTCTTAAAGAATCCTCTCTTACTTTTAATAGTAAAAAATTGTTCAGCAAAAGATCTAAAATCTTTATTTTCTATATCAACAAATTCCTTTTGATCATTAGTTAATTCATTATAAAAAGACATAACTTGTTTATCCGTTTCTATTTCGGTTATCTCATCATCTAATTTCTCAAAATCATATTTTAATGGATTTTCATTAAGTTTTTTAACATCTTCAGATCTTAGAAAAGTAATAATCTTTTCCAAATCTATAATAGAAGCGTTTTGTGTAAAAAAGAATTTAGTAAATAAACCTAAGTAGTTGGTGTTGTTACCAACCAAGTCTCTTATTTCTTTATAATCGGAATTATCAACATCTAAACCTAATTTTGATAAAATAGATTCAGATTGTTGTTTATTTTCCTTTATAAGAAATTTTTTACCAAAATTTGATATGTTCTTTAGATATTTCATATATCTATATATAAAATAATTAAATCATTTATTTAAAATATTAGTTAGATTCTTCCTTCTTTTATAATGAATCCACTCATCACGATTAGGATCATCGTCTCCTTGAATAATTATAATTTTTTGAGATTTTTTATCCAATTTTAAATTGAAAATTCTTTTAATTTGATGTTTATTGAAATCATCATATAATAAAGCACTTTTATATAAAGTAATATCATTTGTTAAATAAATAGTGTTAACTGGAACATCTTTACCTAAATAAACATTTTTACCAAAAGCTTTTCCTAATAATATAAAACCTAAATCTTTATATTTGTTTATTAATAAATCATCAGTTTCTATTGAGATTGAATCATAAATACGAGTATGGAATTCATCATTTATTATCAAATTCAAATTGTTTGATTTTTTTATTGGTGACATAACTCCACCATCTTCTTTTTTAAAAAAGAATTTATTTTTAGATATATTTAAATTATCTAATATTACTTTTCTTATGTAATTATTTAATTCTTTATCTAAAAGACTCAAATCAGTTAATCTGTTTGTATAAACAACAGATTGATGTATATTAGTATCTAGTTTATTTTGTGATGGTTGTATCATTTGAATAATCTTTCTCCTGTTTCTGGATCATAATTTAAAATTAAAATCTCTGTTCCTGTTTCGTGTTTCTTACCTGATACGTGATTTTTACCACCATGTGCAGATGACCTATTAACTTCTTTTTCAAACCATAAGTATTTATCTTTAGGTAAAATTTCTTCCAACAAAGGAAAGTAGTAATAAGAAAGAGACCATCTAGATTTAAGTCCTTTTAATAAATCTAATAATCTTCTATGTGATGAAGGTCCAAAAACATCTTCATCATCAGAACCATACCAAAACAATCTTTTAGCATCATCTTCTCCTTTAGTTTCATCATATCTATAATAAGGAGGATCTAAATAAATATAAGTTTCATCACTATCGTGTTCATTAATCAATTCTTGAAAATCAATATTATTGAAAGAATCAATTGATTTTAACTTATCAGTATATTTATTCTTTTCTAATTTGTTAATTAAAACTTCAAGTTTCAATCTATCTTTTGCTTTATTATATCCAGAGAATCCAGCTCCTCTTGGATAAACAGCACTGAAACTAGACGTTATTAAAAAAGCATACATACAAGCTTTTTTATAATCACCTAATTCAAAATCCATATTATCTAGAAAGTCGTTCTTAATATATTTTTTATATAAAGCTTTATAAAAATCCCACTTATCTAAAGGATCAGTTAATTCAGTCTTTAATACCATTTCTTTGAAACGATATAAGTTTTTTAAGAACTCTTCTGGTTCTGAACAACACTTAACTAAATTTACTTGATGTCTATTTTTATCATTATAAATGACCGAATCAAAATTCAATTCTTTATCATCCATATATGTTCCCATAGAACCACTGAAAGGTTCCATATATTTTTTTACAGTACCATCTTTAGGTATCTTTGTGTTAATGAAATCTCTGAAAACTTTTGAGGATTTACCACCGAAATATGCTGTTGTAGCCATAGTTTATTCTTTATAATTATTGATATTTATATCATAAACTATAAAAAAGTTTATTAAAAGGATTTTTGATATTAAAAGTTTTTACTAACTCTTTTTAATATTTCTTCATCAGAATCATTATAGATATCTCTATAAATTAAAGACCCATCTTTATTGAATTCGTTAATATCTAAATTAAAAAGTGCTTGTCCAAATCTAATACCTGGATGGTCTTCTAAATATTGTGTTAGTTTTTGTAGAATTTCTAATGATTCATCACTAGCCGATTCTTTAAGAGATTTTAACTTATCATCAACTTCACCTAATGTAACATCATCCATCTTACCAGTTCTATCATTAAACTTTAATTTAGAATTTTTAGTCATTTTATTGTTATGTGAATTTTTCACAAAACCTCTTTTAAAATCCTCTGTTTCTTTTTTCTGAATTTCTTTATCAAAGTCACTGAATTTGACAACTTTATTAGTATTATAATTTGGCGTATTGTCTCTGTAAGTTCCCATCTTTATTTATTTTTTAATTTTTTATCCAATATTCTAGCTATATTAGAACCTATTGTAAAGTGTATATTAGTTAATGTATCATTTTCAACTATATCAGATTCTTCCATAAAATCAAATTTAATTCTATAAACAGTTGGATTCTTTTCATCTTCTAACTTTTTAATAGACACATCCATAAAGTAATTATCATTTATATTAATTTTAAATACAAATGATGTGTTCTCACATTTAGATATTTTAAACTTTGGTTCATATTCAACATCAAATATAGAATATTCAGTTATATTAGCTTTTCTCATATAATGATTAAGAAAAACAGCCGATGCGTTTATAAAGTCTGATAATATTAATATATCCTCACCAAAATCATTATCTCTTAGAATTTCTAATATTTCATTTTTTAAATCTACTTGTGATTCGAATTTTATTTTATGGTAAATACAATTTATATCATAAAGATAATGAAAAGAATTACCTATTACATTTCTTTTTTCTTTATCTACTTTAAATATAAATTTAGTATGTATAACAGAATTATCTTCTAATACTAAACCATGTATAGAAATAACTAATTTATAACCATCTTTAGATGATTCATAAACAGTATCAACTGATTTTACAACACCATCTTCTTGGTTAAAAACTTCATCTATTGTTTGTTCTAAATCTGAAATTAACATATTAACTAAATTGTTTTACATAAAGTTTTCTTTTCATATCAATAACTTTACCTATATAACCATTTCTTCTTAATAGTTTAAATACTAAGTTACCAACACCAAACTCACCTTCTTCTAATCCTCTTTTTCTAGAAATTTTAATCTTATCCCAAACTTTATCTAATTTTTCTTTTAAATCTTCTAAAGATAACGAATCAAATTTATCTTCAATATCATCAACCATTATTATAATAGGTTCAGCTTTATCTTTAATTTCCTTTTCATTTGGTTCAAATGTTTTCTTATTAGGTTTTACATTCCACTCGTCATTGAAAACCGAATAAACACCAGTAGAAGTATGTGGTTCATTTTCATCTTGAATATAAAGTTCTACTTCATATCCTTCTAATTCAATCTCATATTCTAAAGTCCACAACTTTTTAGCATATCCAGTTAATTTTTTAATCATATCGAAATCATCACCAACTTCTTTGAAATCAATAACAACATGTAAATCATAATCAGAATATCTTTCAGACCAATTATAATTAGCCAAAGATCCTGTTAATATAATATCTTTTATTTCAGCAGTTAAATCTGTTGAATCGTAAAAATCATTAGCTATTTTTAATAAATCCTCTCTAATGTTTTCCTTCATTTTAAACCCATCCCATATCTTAGTATTTAACTCATCCTTTATAATAAAAGATGATATAGGATCGAATGATTTTTGGTCTATATACTCTAAAAATTTTCTAATCATAATGTATATATTAAATTAAAAAATCAAATCTTATTGATTAGAAACTAAGAACTGAAAAGAAATCTTCATTACCAGAGTTAGTAGAACCACCACCATTATTAGTTTGAACAATACCCTTTATTTCTATTCTATCTAAAGTGACACTTCCCCAAGTAGCGGTAGACCTCAATGAAACAGAACCAGCGGTATGTCCAGAATTAGAGGAAATAGCTCCTGTTGCTACTTGTCTATTTGTATTATGTGTAACAAAACTTTTGTTAGAACCAGTTGGTATTTGTTGAGTTAAAACTTGATTAACAGAACAAGATGTCATTAAAATAAGTGAATCGTCTTGTGAAACAGTTAATGTTCTAGTGTTTGGTGTTGAAGACCCACCTGTTAAAGAATGGTTACCTATACCATCAGAACCAGTAAAACTTCTAGCGTGTATAGATATTGGATTCCATTGGTTATCGTTAAAATTAACTCTTAGTGTATTTGTACCTGTTGGTGGATCAACTAAATAATAAAAAGCCATTCGTTGTGATAAACCACTTCTATTAGTAGTATATAACCTAGTCATAGATTGCCCACCATAAGTAGCGGTAGTAGGATAAGTAGTATTAGCCATAGTTAACTGAAAAACCACCAATCTACCACTACCAGAATTTTGATTGTGATTAAATTGATAAAAGTTATTAGCCGGTGTTGGATTAGCACTTGTAGTATTTCCTTTAGTCGGTGAAGCCATTTATAATCATTATTAGTTATTTTATTTT
>CERI01015890.1_pt1 | contig 20774 bp, 20 predicted proteins | sample 350261 | NCBI WGS metagenome assembly CERI01 (sample SAMEA2620979, study PRJEB7988) | marine metagenome | isolation source: saline water (ENVO:00002010), including
TGGCTTCCATTAAGGAATGCTTCAGGATCTGCAGAAAGAACCTGGTCTATAACCAACGATCAGGTAGGAGCGAGCAATATCAAATATTCATATTTAAAGATGGAAATTGCACTTGACGCAGCTGGCACTAATATTGTTGCTACCGGATACTATTTTTCCTTTGCTCACCTTGCAGAAGAAGAAGGACCACCGATCTCACCATAAGGTAATAACAATGGCATATGAAATAGGAACAGACACAGTCATCACTGATGGGAGAGCCTTAGATAATATCGCAGGCACAGATTTCGTTAACAGGTACGACGACCTTTCTCCAAGCGTAAAAATGATGAGCTCGGGTGATAATATTGATTTCGAAAATCCAGTATCATATTATTTTATGACAGGAAATGCCGCGATGGCGTTTGATAATCTATCGGACGGTGCAACATGTGTATTATTACTTGATACTAGACCAGCTCCTCATTTTCCAAGCTTTACGTCTGGTGGTGGTACTCTTTTTTGGTCGACCTCAGATGGTGCAACACCAACATGGGGAGATTACAGATATTGGCAACTCATTTTTACTGTGAGTGGTTCGACAATAAGAGCAACAGCTGGTGGATTTACATTTACAGGAACATCAGCTCCTCCTCAACCAACAGAAGATCTACAGCCTAGCTTTAGTTTGCCTAGTCAGTTTTCTGGTAGATTTATTCAAAGTGTTCAGGCAGACAACATCCCGCTCGATCAATCAACTTGTAATTTATCAATAGGATTTGTACATGAACCAGACGATAATAGAATTGCAGTGGTGTGTCGAGGTTCTAAGGACAGTGATCCCGCCGGTGGTAACTTTAATGAGACAGTTTATATAAATTATAGTGGATTTAATAATATTACTGCGATTAATGTTCGTTATAATATTATTAATCAGGGCACGAATCAAGGTTCCAGCACAACCTGGGCTTATCATGCTGCAAATAATCCAAATACCCCTTTCGCTGCAAATACAAACCACTCGATCATAGCGAACTCGATGCTACTCAAATGGCTTGCCACTGGTCTTACAGGGAACCCAGGTACTGCTACGCAAGAAGTAGATTCATATTCATATGTGAATTTTCAAGCTACTAACGGTCTTGTAGTTACAATACAGAATGATGGTGTCACATATACCTCTACGTGTAATGATCTTGGCAATGACCCGGCCGGCACTGGAATTAATAATTGGGAAACATCTCACATTTATCAGGCTGCCGGTGGCGGCGCATTCGTTTTAGTTTAGGAATCTATATGAGTCTACCACACACATTTTTAGTTTTATCCGGTATGATGAGTAAGGGACCACAACAGTCTACTCTTACACCATATCCTACTGGCACATATTCAATCAAGCAATATGCTATTGATGTAGCTTCTGAAAGCTTTTCCGTATTTCAATCTACCAGTACTGGTGCCGGAATATCATCATCCAGAGCAAGTGTAACATTTAAAATAGAAAAAACGGCCAACGGTGCAAAGATTTGGGCAAAGGCGGAGAGCACAGCATTCTCAGGAAGTGATACTGGTAGACATGAAAGATATAAACCCGAAAGTGGTAGTACAATAAGTTTTCCTGCTGAAGATACCTACATAGCATGTTGGGAAGATACAAGTGGTGCAACAGTTACTGGATATAGAATAGACGAACAAGGTAATGCGAATCCTTGGGGAACATTGTCTAATGTGGGTGATTTTTTTGAACATGAGGTAGGGCAGACGACTGGCTGGGATGGCTCAGGTGGTAAAGGTAGTCAGACAGAGGACAATCGTTACCATACATCAATTTGGCTTAGAAGTGATGAACACACTGATACTGAGTTGGGTATAGGCTGGTCGATAGGTTTAAGGACGACCGCTGGATCAACATTAGGCTAATAAATACAAATAATGCTAATAGTCCAAGGAGACGAAGATGGCAATAAAGGTAAGTTCAACAACAGTTATCGATGATTCGCGGATACTTCAAAGTCTCGCAGGTGCGTCTGGTACATATACAAGTTTTTACCCAAGCATAACAGCAATAAGTTCTGCAATCAACATGGCAAAACCAGTCATGTCTTGCACATTGACCTCTAATGTAACTTTTACTACAAGTAATAGAAATCAAGGCAGAAACAGTGTTCTCGTTTTGGATACAAATACTTCTAGTTTTACCCCGACATTTCCCGCAGAGATAACGTGGGCTAATGATACGACTCCCACCTGGTCTGATAATAGATACTGGCACATAGCTATGTGGTGTTGGAATAACACAGACGTAAGGGCTGCAGCTGTAGGCTATAATAGTTAGAGAATTGAATTATGTCAATTAAAGTATCATCAACAAGAGTCATAGGTCTATACATCTCCGCGCCGTTTCTTGAGAACATCATAGATACAACTGATAGTATCTACGGTAGATCTACGAATGATGCCTGGGTAAGTAAGACCCAAACACAGACATCAATAGGCGGTGCGGGTAGTCCTATTTCATTCGACCGCGCGGGTGTCTGGTTTGGCTCTACTTCATTTTGTGCAGCTGGATGTCACATCCTCTTGCCCCAAAATCAGAGTTTGTATTTTGCAAGTGGTGATGCGAATCCAGGCGAGACAGCAAATGTACTAATCGATCGCGGTGGTAGTGAATACCAATTATCATTTACCAGTGGTGGTTCCGGTAAAATGACCATTTACTGGGAAGATGGTACCGAACCATCTTGGAATGACTGGAGATATTGGCACATATTTGGAGTAGCAATTGATAGTAGTAATATTAGATGTACTGCAATACCTTGGGGTTCAACTGCTGCGACATACCCGGCCGGAACATTTGCTGGTCGCAAATCCACGCCCGGTGGCTCATATCAAAATGTAGCATATATTTTTGACTCTGCTTCGACTGGATCTGGCACGGCTAGCGCTCTCGCATCGGGTGCCACATTCATCCAGCATTATGGATCGACGACGACAATTAAAATTTATAAATCGGGCAATCCCAATACTGCTACTTGGTATAATACATCAGGCACGGGTGCGCCACTCTATACATCGGGCAACCCAACTACTATCTGGACCAGTCCTAATATCACAGCTACTGCAGTTAAATGTGTAAAAAGCAGAACAGGAAATCCTGATGTAGATTCGGGTTGGATCACGGCAACAACCGGTGTCACCACGACCTTTACTACCGCGGTAAGTGTTAACGGAAGCGGTGGTACTATTAGTAGTTCCGACTCGAACTTCGATAGGATGGCATTTTACGTCAGAGCTTCTGGATATGCCGATGCTCGTGTTGCGGATTTTCAAACAGAAACCTATGCATCAGCTTCAGCCTCGTGTTTCTTGGGTGATTCTTTATTGACGATGGTAGATGAGTCTGGCAATTTCTTGGAAAAAGTGACTTTAGAAAATGCCCACGCAGCCTATCATGCAGATACTAGTACTCCAAAATATGTAAAGGGGCAAGATGGAGTGACCAACAGAATATTGGTATTCCGTAAAAATGATGTACACGGTCCTATATTTGGATTTAATGGTAATGATAGTTTTGTAACTGGTGCACACCCCTTCTTAACTACTACTGGATGGAAGTGTATTCATGGTAGTATTGGTAATGAACAACATGCTAATTTAAATATAACAGACCTCGAGGTTGGAGATGTGCTTATAAAATATAATTCAGACACGGGAGAATATTACGAAGAAGAATTGACATCTATTGCCATGAACAGAATGCCAGCAGTGGTTTATTCTTTAGACGTGACAGGCCCCGATTCAGATACCGATGGTAATGACACATATATCGTCGATGATTATGTTGTACACAACAAGTAAGGAATTATAATGCCATTACCACATTCACACGGATACGGACCCATTGGTGCTGGACATGCCACAGGTGGTAGTGCTCCCGTATCACCACCAGTTTCGCCACCCGCAACCGGATCGATTCTTAGTATTACACCGACGGCTTCTAGTTATAATGAAGGCGGTACAGCCGTATTCAATATCACAACATCAAATATGGCAAACGGTACATCACTCAGTTATCAAATAGTTACGGGTGGTAATGCATATCCTGCTGCTGCACTTAGTGATTTTGATACGGCCACAAACCCGACTAGTGGATCTGTAACAATCAATAGTAATGCGGGACAAATTAGTTTTGATATTGATGCAGATTTAACGACAGAAGGATTAGAACAATTTAGAGCCTCGGTAACGTATTCGGTTACTTCGCAAACTATGACATCTTCTTATGTTACAATTTCCGATACCTCGACAACGCCGGTAGTACCTGCAATCACATCGGTGGTGGGACCTTCTTCTATTGTTGAAGGTACAAGTGGTACAATAACTGTAAATACTGTAAATATCCCTGATGGTACTTTATTAAACTGGGCAATCACTCATAACGAATTGGGGTTAGGACCCGTATCAGCTACTGGTGAATATTCCCTTACCTCGGACACTGTCGAAATAACCGGTAACTCGGGACAGTTTGATATAACACCGGTTGATGACGCTACAAGTGAATCGAACGAATACGGATTCGTTACTGTGAGCGGAACTGTATCTGGTACTGCTGTTTCTGAAGATTCGAATGATATCGATATTATTGATGCCGCGCAGCCTACAATCACTAGTGTAGCTAGAGGTGATACATCAATAGAGGAAGGTAATTCAACTACATTCACCGTCAATACGGCAAATATATCAAACGGAACTGCATTGAATTGGTCTATTAACAATGTAAGTTCAGAGAATGCTGATTTCTCTACAACTTCAGCTGCTGGAGGTACTGTTACAATTAATAGTAATAGTGGCCAAGTAACTATAGATACGGTGGCAGATTCTGATACTGCGGAAGGTGATGAGACATTTAAGCTAGATGTTTCCGGTACCGTAAATGCAGCTAGTGTATCTGGTTCGAGTGCCAGCGTTACTATTGAAGATAAGACTCCACAAATTTTAAGTATTGTTGGTTCAGCAACTATCACAGAGGCAGGAACCGGTAATTACTTTGGCTACCTTGTTAGTACAGCAAACATTGCCGACGGTACCGTACTTAATTGGGCTGTGAATCATATTTCTACGGCTGCAGCAGATTTTGGTGGAAATGGTACCAGTGGCACAGTCACAATTAATAGTAATACCGGAACAATTCAGATTGATATTGACGAAGATGAGGTCACTGAAGGCAATCAGACCTTTACACTTACAGCATCTGGTTCTGTCCCCCACCCAAATGATGGAACAGTGAATGTCAGTGTAACAAAAACTTCTTCAACCATTACCATCACTGATACTTCAACACAGCCCTCACTCAGTATTTCATCGACACCAGTTCAAGGTAACGAAACTAATTTCAACTCAATGACTTGGACAATAACAGCCGCTGGATTCGACAATGGCGCGTCTATAGCTTGGGTAGTCAATCATGGCTCTACTCAAGCAGCAGATTTTACTGCGACCAGCGGGTCAGAGACATTAAGTGGTACGACATGCGACATAACAATCGAGGCTGTAGAGGATTTTCTTACAGAGAGTGCTGAGACATTTACCTTTACAGTAAGTGGCACTAGTGCGGGTGGGTCTAGTATTAGTCAGACATCCCATACAGTTACAATATACAGTACCTCACAGACACCTAGTATTAGTTCAGTTAGTGGTCCTTCGTCCATTGATGAAGGTGCATCAGGTGATTTTAATGTTACTACGGTTAATGTTCCCAACACCACTTCACTAAACTGGCAAGTAGTTCATACTGATACTACTGCCGCAGACTTTCCTGTGGTTAGTCAGAGTGGTACTGTCACGATTAATAGTAACTCTGGTACAATACCCATATCGCCCACCGCAGATGCGATCACTGAAGGAGCTGAAGATTTTTTCGTGAGAGTATCTGGTACTGCCGGGCCCAATAACACTGCTGTTACAAAAGACTCGGCTGCATGTACCGTAAATGATACATCACAAGCAACTGCTGGTATGGATAGTTCATTTTCCATTTACGGTGGTTCCCAAACAGAAGATGGGCCGGCGGGGGCTTTTGTTGAGGCTCATGTCAACGTCGTCTTTACTCATGATGCTGCCAATAATAGAATTAAAATCCGGTCGACAAAAGGTGGATCACAAACCACAGCGGTTGCTATTAACAGTTACGTCAACTATGTGGGCCTGAATAATATCACAAGCATAAGGGCGAAATATACGGTCAGCAGCCAAGCCTGTAGTGGAACGTGTTATGTGGGCGGGTGGGGTCCGACTCCGGTAAATGATGGATACAACACTGGTACATATTATCCCTCCGGCTCGACTATTGGTGCATATCATAATTTCGGCTGGATGGCAAAGTCCAACCCAAACCTCCAATCAACAAGTACTACAATGGTGAATGCATTCGGGGTACAAATGACTATTCAAGTTATTGATTCAGTGGAAGGCACATTTTTAGCGGCATCAAATTCAATGGATGTATCGCTCCAATCAACAGAATATAATGGTGGCGGGGGTATGGTCTAATGGCAAATAAAATAGGACACCGAGATTTAAAAGTACACTGTAAATCCTACGAAGGCGATGTTCACGGATTTAATATCTATCAGGTTGTCGCACGATGGGACACAGATTCTAATAATGATTTTGAAGAAAGTTTTTTATTAGAGCATTATCAGGCAGCGTATCCAGATCTCATTGTGACCGTTGAGGATTTCAGACCACTCGAATATGACGAGACCCCAGATCCTACAGTTCTTGACCTAGTATATGACCCGTTTACCGACTAATATAAATATAAAGATTAAACATTTTCGAATAGAGAAAAGACATGGCCCAACCAACATCTAGACAAGATTTCATAGATTACATTCTAAGAAAACTCGGTGCGCCGGTTATTGACATTAATGTAGCTGAAGAGCAAGTAGAAGACCGAATTGACGAGGCAATTTCTTACTGGCGTGACTATCATTATAATGGAAGCCAACTCATTTATCTTAAGCATGAAATTACAGAAGATGATAAGACAAACAAATATATTACCCTCCCTCAGGGTTTGTTAGGCATTTCAAAAATATTTGATTTGTCGTCTTCAATTTCAAGTGGTGCTGGTATGTTTAATGCCCAGTATCAATTTGTGCTAAATAATCTGGACTCAATCACCGGGTATAATGTACAGCATTATTACATGACAATGCAACACTTAGAATTTCTGCAAGAAATCCTTGTAGGAAGACCATTGATTCGATACAATAAGCACGTAAATAGACTTTATGTGGATATTGATCAGGATACTTTGGTTGTAGGTGATTATATTATCATTGAGGCATACGATGTGATTGATCCCAATTCATTCCCAGATGTTTGGGGTGATCGATGGCTCCAAAATTATGCTGCGGCTCTCGTAAGAGAACAATGGGGTCTTAATCTCACTAAATTCTCAGGCATGCAGCTTGTGGGTGGTGTATCTTTCAACGGAGAACAAATTCTGGCCGAGGCGAGGGAAGACAGACAAAGAATGGAAGAAGAGGCGACAACAAGCCTCCAACCTCTGACCTATAACTTTATTGGATAAATCATGGCCACCAATGTATTTTTTCGAAACTATGATAACTTCAACGAACAAAATTTAATTGATGATCTTGTAATTGAATCAATTAAAATATATGGTGTTGATGTTATATACATTAGCAGAACAATTGGTTCACGCGATAGTGTATTCAACGAAGACGACACTCCCATCTACGATCAAACCTTTGAATTCGAATCCTATGTGAAAAACGTAGAGGGGTTTGAAGGTGAAGGCGACTTCTTATCCAAGTTTGGTCTGCAGATTCGCGATCAAATGACTCTCACTGTTGCCAATCGCACATTCGAAAAATATGTGACTCGGGAAGAAAATACAATCGTAAGACCTAGGGAAGGTGATTTATTATTCTTCCCACTGAACAGCAAGATATTTGAGATTAAAAACGTTGAACATGAAAGTGTCTTTTACCAGACTGGTGCTCTTCAAGTCTTTGATATGGTCTGTGAATTAATCGAATACAGCAATCAGATACTCAGAACCGGTCGTGATAATATTGATGCGTATTTTGATGATATTACAACGGATACATATACTGCGATGGGTGCTAATAATGCATCGACACTTGTTGGGCTTGCTAATACAGATCCAATTGCGAGAAACATCTTCTATGAAAGAGAAGGTGACTCAATTATTGACTTTACTGAAATCGATCCATTTAGTGAAGTCATAGACATACAGGATTCTTAAATGGCAATTGCAAATTATTTTTACAACTCGACCACTCGTAAATATGTTGCTCTATTCGGCACATATTTTAATCAGCTCACTATTGAAAGACAAAACCTTCAAGGTGCAGCAATACAGAGAATGGTCGTCCCCATTTCGTATGCTCCATTTCAGAAAATTCTCACGCGATTAGAGCAGGATCCCGAGTTCGCCAAGAAGTCTGGTATCACATTACCCAGAATGTCGTTTGAATTGACATCAATGGCATATGACGCAGACAGAAAAATTTCTCCAACTCGAAAGATTCGAAAAACTGCAAAGGACGAAACAACAAACTCTCGTAATTTCATTTACGCCGGGACACCATATAACTTGGATTTCTCGTTGTATATTATGGCTAAATATAATGAAGATGCAGTGAAATTACTAGAGCAGATATTGCCTTTCTTTAACCCAGAGTTTACCAGTACAGTAAGGTTGATTGATGATATCGAACCAATCGATGTACCACTCATACTGAATAGCGTTGATACCGAAGAATTGTATGAAGCAGATTTTACCGAAAGGCGAAGTATTCTTTACACTCTTAATTTCACTATGAAATCTTGGTTCTTTGGACCAGAGAAAGAAAAGAAAGTTATTAAGTTTGTTGATGTTCGTGAATGGACCTCAATGGACCCACCCTCAGAGAATTATGACGGTCAGATTACAGTACAGCCTGGCATGACATCGGAAGGAGTAGCTACCTCAGTATTGACTAATACGGTAGACTACAGCCTCATTGACTTTGACGATAATTGGGATTATGTTGTCACACGTGACGACGCCTCTTAAATAATGGAGACTATATATTATGAAAATAGGATTTACTTGTTCGACCTTTGATTTGTTACACGCGGGACATGTACAAATGTTACGAGACGCAAAATCTCAATGTGATTATCTAATTTGTGGTCTTCAGGTAGACCCGTCATTGGATAGAATCGAAAAGAATGCTCCTATTCAAACACTTGTTGAGCGATACACTCAGCTCAAGGCTGTTCAATACGTTGATGAAATTATTCCATATGAAACTGAACTCGATCTCAAAGATATCCTTGAAATGTATCACATTGATGTGCGCATTCTTGGTGATGAATATAGAAATTTAGAATTTACCGGCAAAGAAATTTGTCAGAGTAGAAATGTTGATTTGTACTTTAATAAAAGAGATCACCGATTCTCAACAAGTGATTTGAGAAAACGAGTCTGCAATAAAGAGATGAGAGACGATGGCGAAAAAAGACAAGATAGCTGAAACACTAGGAATTAGAGACCTTGAAGAGGTCAATCCAGTGGTACCTACACAGGTCGAACCAGCACAAGAAATGCTCCCAGTAATTGACAGTGAAGATCAATTGCCTGCCCTTGTAACTCCAGAAGCAGAAGAAAACCTAAAAGATATTGAACTTGCAAAAAGAAATATTGAGAACATTATTAATTTAGGTGATGATTCAGTAAAAGAAATGGTAGAAATTGCAAAGCAGTCGGAATCACCACGTGCGTTTGAGGTCGTCTCTACCTTGATGAAAACATTGCTAGATGCAAATAAGGACTATGTTGATATGTCCACTAAGAAGAGGTATGCGAGAGAAGAAGCGAATCCTAGCAAGAATCAGGTCACCAATAACAACTTAATAGTATCGACCGCAGATCTGCTCAAAATGTTAAAGGATGGATCTGATGATTAACGGCTATTTGGGTAACACTAATCTAAAAAAGATTGGTGAACAAATAGAATTTACTCCCGATAATTTAAAGCAGTATATGCGATGCATGAAAGATCCGGTATATTTTTCTCGTAGTTATATCAAAATTGTTCACGTAGATCATGGTCTTATACCATTTGATTTGTACGATTACCAAGAAGAAATTGTCAATAAAATTACTGATAATCGACGACTTGCAGTATTGACAGCAAGACAGTCAGGCAAGACCACGACGGCAGTGGCAGTAATTCTTCATTACATATTATTCAATGAATTTAAGACTGTAGCAATTCTTGCAAATAAGGGTGATTCGGCTCGAGAAGTATTGAGTCGTGTGCAACTAGCATATGAAGCACTACCCAAATGGATGCAACAAGGTGTTGAAGAGTGGAACAAGGGTAGTATCTCATTGGAAAATGGCTGTAAGATCTACGCTGGTACTACATCTTCAAGTGCCATTAGAGGTAAATCGATTTCGTTTCTATATCTGGATGAGGTTGCATTTATTGAAGGATACGATGAATTTTTTGCCTCGGTTTATCCCACGATATCATCGGGTCAATCTACAAAATTAATGATGACGTCCACACCTAATGGGCTTAATCATTTTTGGAAGACGTGTAAGGGTGCCGAAGAGGAAACCAATGGATATGAATTTGTTAAGGTGATGTGGGACGATGTACCAGGCAGAGACGAGAAGTGGAAACAAGAAACTCTTGAAGCTCTCGATTTTGATGAGCAGAAATTTAAACAAGAGTATTGCTGTACATTCTTGGGTAGTTCCGGTACGTTGATTGATGGTTCTAAACTAAAAAATCTGGCGTATTCAAGACCGATGGCAGAGAGTGAAGGTTTGTGCCAATATGAGAAACCACTTGAAGGTGCTACATACGTAATGACAGTTGATGTCTCTCGTGGAAAGGGACTGGACTATTCTACATTTAACATAATTGATATTAGCCAAATGCCTTATAGACAGGTGTGCACGTTCAGAGATAATATGGTGGGCCCGGTTGATTTTGCTTCAGTTATATATAGAATAGGCCTACTTTATAATGAGGCCGCTTTGCTCATAGAAATAAACGATATCGGTGAGCAGGTTTCTGATGTTCTTACAATGGACTATGGTTACGAAAATTTCCTGTACACTGAAAACGCGGGACGATCGGGAAAGAGAATATCAAGCGGATTTGGTAAAAAGGTTGATAATGGTGTAAGAACTACCAAAAGTGTGAAATCGATTGGCTGTACAATCCTTAAGATGTTGATTGAACAAGATCAATTAATTTTACAAGATTTTAATACTATACAGGAATTATCCCGTTTTTCGAAAAAAGGATCCTCATACGAAGCCGAATCTGGCTCTCACGACGACTTGGTAATGAATCTAGTTTTATTCGCGTGGTTATCAGATCAAGGTTATTTTAAAGATATGACAGATATTAATACTCTTATGAAGTTGCGTGAGAGAACTGAAGAGCAAATTGAACAGGATCTTTTACCATTTGGTTTTATTGACGACGGGGGTAATGAGTTTGAGGACGAACTTGCCGCAGGCAGAGAAAACTGGCAGCTCATTTTGTAAGTCCTGTATTTTATAAATATAACAGTGATACAAACTGAAAAAAATTTTTAAAATACGATAATAATTAAAGGAGAAAAATATGGCTTTTTCCGTAAGTCCTTCCGTAATCGTTCGTGAAGTGGACGCATCGGCAGCGGTACCAGCCATCGCAACGCCACCTGCAGCTGTATCCGGTGTATTTAGATGGGGTCCTGTAAATGAACCAATTCTATTGTCATCGGAAAATGATCTCGTAAGTCGATTCGGTAAACCTACCGATAACAACTACGAAACTTTCTTTGTTGCAGCCGATTATCTTTCATATGCAAATGCCCTCTGGGCTGCTCGTGTTGATAATGGTGCTGTAACATCTGATGCATATAATGTTGTATTATTCGACGCGACCACAGCATATGCAAATACTGCTGCTCCAGGCTATGTACAAGGTACAACTCCTGGTTCTGTTGGGTCTGTCGATACAAGTAATACTACATATGGTGCATTTGAAGGCCTATACCCTGGTGCTCTTGCGAATGGTATCGAAATTTCATACGTAAAGGATTCGGGCTATGAATCAACATTATTTGATGTTGGTGATATTCCTGCTACAAATCCTTCCCTCTCAGATTCAAGATTGGTTTCTGGACAAGATACCGGTGTAAGTGATCAAGCAATTGCTTTCAATACGAAGACAATTGATATTACTGTAGCCAATACAGTGGCTCTTGATGTTTCTGGCTTGGTTGGTGATATTCTTGTCATCGGAAATGATTCGGTAGGTTACCAAGAACTATCGATTACTGCTGCAACAAAATCTGATCTTAATATTGACCTAGATCCCTCGGCTAATACCGACATCGTGGTTGGCTATCACAGATACGAAATCACTACTTCGTCAAATTATACTCTTGCTGAATCCGACCTAGAAGATCTTTCAATTTCTACTAAGTGGAAACAGAGTTACCTATTTGGTAAGACTCCAGATGCTGGTAATTATCACGTTGCTGTCATTGACAGTTCCGGTGATGTAACTGGTGCTGCTGGATCTGTTGTTGAAATCTACGATAATGTATCGACCAGTGCAACAGCTACACTTGCTGATGGTAGAACTAATTACTACGCAGAGGTAATTGAGAATTTCTCGGCTTGGATTAAGGTTGCAAATACTGCACACTTTGAGGCCCAAACGACCTCTCAATATGAAACTCTTGCTGGTGGTACTGATGGAACCCCTGAGGCGACAACCACACTACAAGCTCTTGCTGGTGGATACGATCTGTTTAAGAACTCTAATGAGATTGATATCTCGTTTGTTCTTCAAGGTAAGGGCGATAATAATGCCAACCTTGCAAACTACATTATCTCTAATGTAGCTGATTACAGAAAAGATTGTGTGGCATTCCTATCACCATCGAAAGAATCAGTAGTTGATGAGTTGAGAACCAATGCAAAAATGACCAACGCAATTGCATATCGTAACAAGCTCCAAAGCTCCTCTTACTGGTTTATGGATTCCGGTTACAAGTACAGATACGACAAGTATAATGACAAGTACCGATATGTCCCACTGAACGGTGATATGGCTGGTCTGGCCTCTAGGGTAGAGCCTTATGAGTCTCCAGCTGGATTCCGAAAAGGTGTTGTGAAGAATGTTGTTAAGTTGGCATTCAATCCTAATAAGGCACAGAGAGACCAACTCTATACTGCAGATATTAACCCAGTAATGAGTCAAGTAGGACAAGGAATTGTTTTATTTGGTGATAAGACTGGATTAGGTCAGAATAGTGCATTCGATAGACTTAATGTACGAAGATTGTTTATCGCTGTCGAGAAGGCAATTGCTAATGCAGCTCAATCATTCTTGTTCGAACTGAACGATGAGTTTACTCAGACACAATTCAGAAATATCGTAGAGCCATTCCTCCGTGACATTCAAGGAAGACGTGGAATTATCGATTTTAGAGTTGTATCTGATGCAACGGTGAATACTCCTGTAGTAATCGATCAAAATAAGTTCAGAGCAAATATCTTCATTAAACCTGCACGATCTATTAACGTCATCGAACTCACGTTTGTGGCTACAAGATCTGGGGTTGAATTTGAAGAAATTGTTGGCGCGCTTACATAATAAATAAGATTGTTAAAAGGAGAACACGAATATGAGTTTTAATATCAACGAGTTTAAATCACAGCTAGTAGGTGGTGGTGCTCGTCCAACTCTTTTCCAAGTTCAGATATTAAATCCTGTCGATCCGGCCGCTGACTTTAAAGTCCCATTTATGGTACGTGCGGCTGGAATTCCTGGTTCGACTGTGGGGCAATATGAAGTGCCCTACTTCGGCCGGAACATTAAGTACGCAGGTGATCGAACATTTGAAGATTGGACGATTACAGTAATCAACGACGAAGACTTTGCCGTTAGAAATGCTATGGAAGCATGGTCTAATGCTATCAATACCCACGATAGTAATGTCAGAGCCTTACCCCAAGATTACAAATCAAATGCTATCATTACGCAATTTAGTAAGGATGGAGATCCGCTTAGGTCTTATGTATTTGAAGGCATGTTCCCAGTTACAATCGATCAGATTGAAATGGATTGGGGTACTGTCGATGCTATTGAGGAATTCGGTGTAACATTCAGTTATGATTTTTGGAGAGTTGAAGGCGTAACCGGTATTCCTACAAGCTAATTGATTATTGAGGAATTTAAATAATGAAGATTTTTGGCTTTGACATAACGCGGGAAGCAGAACAGACCGATAATGTACCGGTCTCTTTTGCTGAACCGCAAAATGACGACGGTGCAATTACCGTAGGTAGTGCCCTCGGTGGGTTCTATAATACGTTAATTGATCTTGAGGGCTCGGCTAAAACCGAGTCCGAACTCGTCACAAAATATCGTGGTATGGCAATGCAACCAGAAATTGCTCAGGCAATTGATGAGGTTGTGAACGAAGCAATTAATATCGACACACACGAAAAAGTGGTAGATGTTGTATTGGATGAAGTAGATCTGCCCGATAAGGTAAAAAAGGCAATATCAGAAGAGTTTGAAAATTGTCTTGGACTTTTAGATTTTACTAATACAGCTTATGATATGTTTAGTAAATTCTATGTTGACGGAAGACTGAATTACCATATTATTATTGACGATAAAAATATTAAGAAAGGTATTACAGAACTTCGTTATGTGGACCCACGAAAGATTAAGTTAATACGTGAAGTCGACAAGAAAGACAAAGATCAATGGTCTGGCATGCCAACCAAAAAAGTCAAAAATGAATATTATTTGTATTCTGATAATGGCTTTGGAAATGGACCAGGCGATTCATCACAGGGTTATAGAATTTCAAAAGACTCGATTGCTAGAGTAACATCGGGACTAATGAATGAAAATAACTCTTTAGTTCTTTCATATTTACATCCGTCTATCAAACCTCTCAATCAGTTGAGAATGTTAGAAGACGCCACAGTCATTTATACTCTGACACGAGCACCAGAGCGTAGAATTTTCTATATTGATGTTGGTAACTTACCTAAGAACAAGGCCGAGCAGTATCTGCATGATATGATGACTCGACACAAGAATAAGTTACAATATAATGCATCAACTGGTGAAATTAGTGATTCTCGTAAAATGATGACAATGACTGAAGATTTCTGGTTTCCTCGCCGTGGTGGTGAGAGATCTACAGAGGTCGATACGATTGCCGGTGGTTCTGCACAGGGCTTAAGTACAGATGAAAATATGCAGTACTTCCAACGTAAATTATATAAGGCGTTGAGAGTACCACTAACCCGATTAGAGCCAGAAACAATGGTTTCATTCGGTCGCGTTTCTGAGATAACGCGTGATGAATTGAAGTTTAGTAAATTCATTCGAAGACTCAGAGCAAGATTTTCTTGGTTCTTCAATATGGTACTAGAAAAGCAACTTGTCTTAAAAGGGATAATGTCACCAGAAGAATTTGAACAGATTAAAAATAAAATTCGCTATGACTTTATCAAAGACAACTACTTTGAAGAACTAAAAGAGGCCGAAATTCTCAGAGAGCGCATGAATACGCTGAGAGAAATGGAAGAAACGGTCGGTGTTTATTATTCTCGTCAATGGGTAATCCGTAATGTACTTCAAATGAGTGAAGATGATTTCGAAGAGATCAGAGATCAAATCGAAGCGGAGAAAGAGATGTTCCCTGACGAGGACGAAGATTTATGATAAATAATTCAAAATTCAGATTAAAGGACTCACAGAAATGAAACGGTTCAAAAATATTCGCGAAATGGCGCAACCCAAATCTCCCGAAGAGAAGAGATTTAAGGATCAGCACTCGGTTGAGGTACTTGATCCCGAAGGTCATGGTGACGATATCAAGCCAAAGACAAAGCAAAAGAAAAGATTGGCTGATTATGTCAACGGCACAGACAAGGCTGCTTATGATAAAGCTTATACTGTGAAGAAAGAAGCAGTAGAGGAAGATTGGGATGCAATCGAGGCAGAAATATTAGAGAATCACGATATTTCTGAACTCTCTGAAGAGCAGCTCGATGAACTGATCGGTAAAATTGCAAGAGGTATTGGCAAAGGAGTTAAGAAAGTTGCAAAGAGAATGTCTACCTCTGGTCGTGCAGATGCTGCCGAAAAGAAAGCAGATAACGCCGAAAAGAAAACTAAAGATCGTGAGAGAATGAAGAAGGCTAAAGAGCGTATTGCAGCTGCTAAAGCTAAGAGAAATGAATCTTCCTTAGAAGAAGATATTGCTGATATCATCGTAGAAGCATATGGTGAATCTTTGCTTGAGTTCACTGATGAAGAACTGGATACGATCATCGATAGACTTCATGAAGACCTACAGGGCTAAGAGAATGAAGAAATTTTCAGACATCTACGAATCGCGTAATGACGTAGTCAAAGCTCTTGCTGATAAAGCAAAGACTGGTGGTATGGATAAGGCTGACTTTAAGAAAGGCCACGATCTCTATAAAGCTGCTAAGTTTGAAGATCTTAAAAAATTAATTAAAGGTCTTGATACGGACGTTGCAGAATATATTGCTGATGTTATCAGCAGACATGATTCGAAAGCATTCAATAGCATGTATCCAAGAGCTAAAGCTGGTGACCCCATGTCTAAAATTATTAGAGAACACATGGATCACGGAATTGAAGTGGCTGAAGATGCACAGGACGAAAAGAGAATGATGCGATCTCAACTCATGTTTATGGCGTATGCAGCCAAAGAGATCGCTTCTTACCTTGATCGAGTCAACGATCCTGAAGAGTGGTACCAGAATAAAATGGCCACTACACATTCAATGATGAAGACACTCTATTCATATGCTCAAGGTCAAAAACAGTCAATGGATGCAGACGATGATCTAATGGCTGGATATTACGGTGAAGATAATAAGCTTGATGCGCGTAAAAAAGAATTCAAAGAAAAGCTTCGTAAATTAGCCTACGAGAAATACGGCAAGAAAAAGGTTGATCAGGTTGATGAGTCAACTAAAGCTTATGCTGCTTCATTAGAAAAGATTGCAAACGATAAAAAGCTTAAGGCCATTACTCCAAAAGATCGTGAAATGCTTGCCAAATTAGCTGACCTTATGAAAAAGGAAGGTTATCGTAAGCCAACTGCAGCAGAGATTGCAGCAGATAAGAAAAAAGATGGTAAGAAGCCCGAAGGTAATCGACACAGTAGAATCAAAAAGAAAGTCTACGGTAATGCAATGGGTGGTCTTAAGAAAGAAGAAGACCAACTCGTCGAAGCCAACTTTAAGCCTGGTAACCTAAAGCTTAAGGATGGTTCAAAGGTTAAGATTTCAATGGATGATGCCAAGGCAATCACAGCACTGATGAAGACACTCAGCGCAAAGAATCGTAAAGAAATGGAAACACGACTGATGTCAGACAAGAAAGGGTTCGATGAAATCATGGCATTTGTGCAGGCTGCCGGAATTTAAAATGTATAAATATAATTTAAGAATAAAAAGGTAAGAAAAAATGAAGCTTATCACAGAAATTACAGAAAGTTGCGAAATCATTTCCGAGTTAAATGAAGAAACTGGCAAGAAATCATTCTTCATTGAAGGCATTTTTATGCAAGGAAATTTGAAGAATCGCAACGGTCGTATCTACCCGAGTGATGTCCTTGAAAAGGAAATGACTCGTTATCAGAAAGAGTTCATTGATACGAAAAGAGCACTAGGTGAGCTTGGACACCCCGATGGACCTGCAATCAATGGTGAGAGAGTATCACACTTGATTACTTCAATGACACGAGAAGGCAATGACTTCTATGGTAAGGCCAAAATTCTTGGCACACCCATGGGTGAAATTGTAAAAACCTTACTTGACGAAGGTGTCAAGATAGGTGTATCAACTCGAGGACTTGGTTCTGTCAAGCAAAAGAATGGTGTAATGGAAGTTCAAAACGACTTCTACCTAGCCACAGTTGATATTGTCACAGATCCCTCTGCCCCTAATGCTTTTGTAAATGGTATTATGGAAAATGTGGAATACTATTACGATCTTGCTTCTAGCTCTTGGCTCCCGACTGCGCAACAGGAAGAAGTTGCTGAAGTCGTTGAACAGATTCATAGGCAAGTGCATAAGAAGTATAATAGAATCGTGAACAAAATTGACGAACAGACGGCAGCTAAACTTTTCCAGAAGTTTGTTAAGTCGCTGCAAAAGTAAAAGATTTATAAATAGTTTGCAACAATTCAATTGTTACATAAAAGGAGACTAAATATGGCAGATGATCAAAGCAAGGTTGTTGCTGAAGAGGAAACTCTCTCAGTCGCACCAGAAACTGTTGAAGAGCAGGTTGAGTCTGTAGAGGAAGTCGCTGTTGAAGAAGCTACTGTTGAAGTAGTAGAGGAAGTGGTTGAGGAGACTGAAGAAATTACTGAAGTCGATCCAACTATTGCTTCGATCTTTGAAGGTGTTGACCTTTCAGACGAATTCAAAAACAAGGTATCGGTAGTTTTTGAGGCAGCCATCAACGAACAAGTCCAAGAAAGATCTAAGGCATTTGAAGCTGATCTGACTGAGAAACTAGAAGCTGAGCTTCAAGAGTCTTTGACAGGTAAAGTGGAAGAGATTGTCGAAAATCTTGATAAGTATTTGGACTATGTTGTTGAAGAGTGGATGTCCGAGAACGAAATCGCTATAGAAGCTGGCATTAAAGTAGAAATGGCAGAATCTTTAATGACCGGTCTTAAGGATCTATTCGAAGAGCACAATGTAGACATTGACGATGAAACTGTCGATGTTGTAACTGGCTTGGAAGAGCAGGTTGCAACGGCAGATGCTAAAGCTAACGATCTCGTAAATGAGAACATTGCTCTGGCAAAAGAAATCGCTGACATGAAGGCAGATAAGGTATTCGAAGGAATTACTGAAGATCTTACAGTATCTCAGCGTGAAAGAATAGCGGTTCTCTCTGAGAAGCTAGACCGCGATGATTTGGAAGGTTACTCATCTAATCTCCAGACCATCAAAGAATCTTTCTTTGCAGAATCATCTGTGAAAAAGGATGAAGTTGTTGAAGAAGAAATCATCACGGAAGAGGCAGCTATTCGGCAGCCAATCTCTGATTATTCTTCAGTCAATGCTCTTGTAGAGGCACTCAACGCAAGAAAATCAAACTAAGATCTAAGATATTAGTTTTTATAAATAAACAGTAACACTTAAATTTAAGTAACAAGGAGATAGAATAATATGTCAGAGACAAACTATCAAAAGCTTGTGGAAAAGTGGGGGCCCATCCTAGAGCACGAATCTTTTTCACCGATCGCTGATAATCACAGACGCGCAGTAACGGCGACCATTCTTGAGAACACAGAGCGTGCTCTTCAAGAGTCTGGTGACCTTTCTGCTAACATGAGTTCTCTTTTGTCAGAGAGCCCAGTAAACGACATAGGTGCAACTGGTGGATTCACTGGTGGCTCCGCTGCGGCAGGACCAGGCGCTGGATATGATCCAGTACTGATCTCTCTAGTTCGCCGTGCAATGCCTAATCTAATTGCATATGACATTTGTGGTGTCCAGCCTATGACTGGTCCTACAGGTCTCATCTTTGCAATGCGCTCACGTAAGGCCACTCAGGCTGGTGGTGAGACTGGATACGGCGAAGCTGATACTACTCACTCAGGTGCTGGTACTCATACCGGAACTGTACCCGTAGCCGATGCTGCTAATACTACTCTCTTTGAGACTGGTACTGGTATGTCTACTGCTGCTGGTGAAGACCTCGGTGATGGTGGTACTTTTGCAGAAATGGCCTTCTCAATTGAGAAAGTAACCGTTGCTGCTAAGACTCGCGCTCTGAAGGCTGAGTACACTACAGAACTTGCTCAAGATCTGAAGGCTGTACATGGTCTGGACGCTGAGACTGAATTGGCTAACATCCTGCAATCAGAAATCTTAACTGAAATCAACCGTGAGGTTGTACGTACTATCTACACTACTTCTGAAGTTGGTGCTGGTAATACTGCTGCTTCTGGTGTATTCGACTTAGATGTTGATGCAAACGGACGTTGGTCTGTTGAGAAGTTCAAGGGTTTGATGTTCCAGGTTGAGCAAGAAGCTAACGCTATTGCCAAGGGAACTCGACGTGGTAAGGGTAACATCGTAATTTGTTCTTCTGACGTTGCTTCTGCACTTCAGATGGCCGGTGTTCTTGATCACACTCCTGCTCTCAACTCTAACGCTTTGGATGTTGATGATACTGGTAACACCTTCGCTGGTGTACTGAACGGACGCTTCCGTGTATACATCGATCCATATGCTGGTGCAAACTACATGGTTGTAGGTTATAAGGGTTCATCTGCATTTGATGCAGGTCTATTCTACTGCCCATACGTACCTCTCCAGATGGTTCGTGCGGTTGGTGAGAATACCTTCCAACCTAAGATCGGCTTCAAGACTCGTTACGGAATGGTTGCAAACCCATTCGCACAAGGTGACGCATCTAGCCAAGGTCTTGGTTCACTTGCTGCAGGCGTTAACAAGTACTACCGTAAGGTTCGAGTTACTAACTTGTTCTAAGGTATAAAAATAAGAGTTTGGGACGAATCTGATAAATCGTTAACCAGACCACCGTTTTAAGGGAGACTTCGGTCTCCCTTTTTTTATCTTTTGGAGAATGAATACAATGACTATCGTATTTTGGGCAATAATATTCTTCGGTACCGTAGG
>CERI01004182.1_pt1 | contig 20767 bp, 17 predicted proteins | sample 350261 | NCBI WGS metagenome assembly CERI01 (sample SAMEA2620979, study PRJEB7988) | marine metagenome | isolation source: saline water (ENVO:00002010), including
AGGAGAGTTACTGATAAAAACAGATAGTGATAATCCAGAGGAATATATCCATTTGGAATCGATATTTGTAGAACTAAATTCAGGTTTTGTCCCCCTTTTTATTGAAAAATGTAAACTGCACAAATCTGCTCTATTAAGAATTAAATTTGATCAAGTGAGCAATGAATTTGATGCTGATAAATTACTCAAAAAAGATTTGTATTTACCTCTAAGCTTTCTTCCCAAATTAGAGGGTAAAAAATTTTACTATCACGAAGTAGTTGGTTTTTCATTAATGGAGGGAGAGGATTGTATTGGAAGAATAAAACGTATTAAAGACCAGGGACTTCAGGCACTCTTTGAGCTTGAAAAAAATGATGGAAATTTATCCCTAATACCTATCCATGACGATTTCATATTGGAAGTGAATCGAGACTTAAAAATTATAAGTGTTCAACTTCCAGAGGGGCTTTTAGATATATAAGATTGTTTTCTTAGAAAAATAAAACAAACCCAAAAGATGGTAATGGTGTACTATTCCCATCATCTGTTGAGACGGGAATTAAGGTCCTTGGTAAGGCAATTGAACCATCATCCAATCGATTTAAACCATACTCTTCAGGAGTAGGGTTGGGTTGTGCCAAAAAGTTTTGTACTTCAAAATAAAAATTAAAAGATAAATTATTAAAATTCCACTTTTTATCAATTCTTATATCCGCCTGATTAAATGCTGCTAATTTTACATCACCTAACCGATTATAATCCAAGATGATTTCTGGATAAGAAAGTGTACTCAATTCTATATCAGTAGGTACATATGGATTTTTACCTGCATATCGCCATCGAGCACTGATTTCCCAATTTCGATTGAGTTTATAACCTCCTGAAAAAGAAATTAAGTGACGACTATCCCAAACCGAAGGTCGAGATATTCCATCTATTCCAGAAAATTCACTAAAGAAGTATGTATATGCAAATACTCCATAAAAATTATTTGAAAGTTTTTGTTGAAATAAAAATTCAGCTCCACGACTTGATCCTTCTCCTTGAGAGATAATAGCTTCGTTGCCTAGAACTTCAAAACCACCTCCCTTATTAGCCAGAGAAACTCCATCAATTAATGAAATTGGATAGTTTGAATATTGTTTTAAGAATCCCTCAAGAGTAATTCTAGATGCTGCAGTTAAGTTGTATTCAATTCCAGCAACATAATGATCACTTTGTGTATATGAGGCATTTTTATTGACGAATACATTTTCCTTTTGAAAACCCAACATCGTGTATGTAGGAATTTTAAAATACCTCCCTAAAGAGGCATTAAATTTCCATTTTTGATCTTCCGATATTGCATATGATAAAGAAAATCTGGGAGAAATATTATTAATTAAATTAGATCCTTCAGAAAAACTATCTTCATCAGTCCTTAAGCCTAGAGCAATATTTAATCGATCATTAAAAATTTTTCTTGAACCCTTAATGAAAAAACCATATTTAATAAAGTTCAAGTTAGTCTGATAAGCAATATCACGAAATATAAATTTAGTGTCGTTTTTATAATCAGATTTTTGAATATTAAACCCCGTAGACCACTTCCACTGTTTTATATACTGAGTAGCTTGAAAACGTAATTTTGATTCCCACTCATAAGAATCATTTTGAAAAATAGTTCCTGTTTTAGTTATGTTATCATTAAAACGAGTGAAAATATTTTCCAAACGATTAGAACTTAAGGCTGTTGTCATGAAACCTTTTCCATTTTTATAATTTCTTTTCCAAGACAATCCAACAGTAGTGCTCCTTTGGTCAATTATAGGAACTTGATCTAATGTTGCTTGTTGCTCGGCATCAAATTCATCTGGAGCTTTTACAGAGAAATCATCAATTGAACCAATTCCAATAAAGGTTAAAGAGTTGTACTTATCAATTTCGTGCTTAATTTTCCATTGATAATCCCAATAGTCGGGGCGTATTGGAAGTCCAATCAATTCAAATAAAAATTGAAGATAACTTCTTCTTACTGACAATAAAAAAGTTGTTTTTGCAGGTTCAGATTTATTTTTCCTAAACAAAGGTCCTTCTAAAGTTAGGCCTGCCTCACTAGCACCAAAACGAAAATTTCCTCCAAAACCACTAGGATCTCCATCACGCTGTTCAAAAGCTAGAACTCCAGAAAGTGGATTATCATATTCTGCACCAAATGCTGAGCTGGATAAAGTTACTTCCCTAATAAAAGAAACATTAACCATACCCACTGGACCTCCAGCACTTCCTTGAGTACTAAAGTGATTAATATTTGGGATTTCGATTCCATCTAAATAATAAACTGTCTCATTAGGTGCTCCACCACGAATAATAATATCATTTCTAAATCCTCCAATGGAGGGAGAAATACCTGGCATACTTTGAACTACTTTTGTTATATCGTTATTACCCCCTGGATATGTTTCAATTTCTACTGCAGAGAAAGTCTGAGTTGATAGTGGTGTTTCACTTTTATTTTTAAAAGGGCTCCGAACAAGTACAACTTCATCCAAATTATCTGAAACTTCCCTAAGTTCAAAAAATAGGGGGATATTCCCAATCGACTTGACAATAACATTAAATTGAGTCTCACTTTCATAACCCAAATAACTCGCAGTTATGTTATAGGATTGTGAGGGGATATTTTGAAGTTTAAAATATCCTTCGGAATCTGTAATTGTTCCAAAAACAGAACCTTCGAGCACTATCGTTGCTCCTTCAAGAGGAAGTTGACTTTGAACATCAAAAATACGACCATTAAGTACACCTGTAGTTTGAGCAAAAATGGAATGACACAAAAAAAGTGACAGTAATACATATTTATTCTTCATCTTAAAATATTTATTTAAAAGATAAAATTTGCATGGGGATGATTTCGACAAATAGTAATTTTTTTATTAAAATAATATTGTAAAAATACATCAAATGTTTGAGGGTTATGACTTTTTCGTTTATTCGTTTTTACTTATATTTCAAAAAAAAAAATAGTATGGAAAATAGAAGGTCATTTTTAAAAACAGCTTGTAAGCCCGTTGTTTTGGCAACACTTGGGATACCAATTTTAAATGCTTGTTCAACAGAAGAAATGTTAACTGAAAGCCCGAGCACTTCATCTGCAGCTCCAAGTTTGGAGTCAAAAGAACCACTTGTTATTGACTTAGGAAGTGGTAGTTTACCCGATCTAACTAAAATTGGTGGTTGGATAAATTATACACAAGAAGATTTACTTCTAGTGAGAATTAGTGAAGACGAGATAAGAGCATTTGATAACCGATGTCCACATCAAGGAAATCGAGACAAATGGGATTATGATGGTAGTAATTTTACTTGTCAATATCATAGTAACTCGTATTCTAATAGTTGTAGTGGGTCTCTTAGATGTTTCACAACAAAATTTGAGGATAATATCTTAACTATTACTTTCGACTAAAAATTAAACGATTATGGAAATCATTTAAAAAACTATCTTAGGATATCAATTTTTTTTTGAAGTTTTGCGTTCAATTTTACGTTGTTCCTTTTGTATTTTTTTTTGTTTAATTGCATTGGCTTCATTTATTTTTTCTGTTTCTTTTTGATCGAAAGCGTCACGCATTTCCTTCAAATCAGAGTTGTTTATCTGTTCCTGGTCAACGGCCTGAAGTGCTTTATCTTCGATACTGAAACTCGCTTTCTGAGTCTGTTTGCGCATTATCTCTCTAGCTGCTTTTAGATTATAATAAAACCCTGGATCTATTATTTTATTTGCAATGAAGTGTTCTTTTTTTTCTTTGTCCCAACGCACAAACATAAAACCTCCATTAACTGAATCTAATTTTACTCGAAATACGTGGGCATAATTAGGTAGTGTTTGATAAATTTCAATATTCTCAGGAACATAACCTGCAACATATAGAATCTCTTCAACAAAGGCAGTTTGAGTTTGCAATGAAGGATCATCATAAATACCTTCAATTAATAAATTATCTTGAGCATAAATATAGCTGGATAAGATTAGTAGAAAGAAGGTTTTTTTTAACTGGATCACTTTATTTAATAATTTAGAATCAATTGTATTTGAAAACTTCTACCTATTTCCGAAGCATAGTATCTCATTCTATTTAAATAATTTCTATAATCTGAATTAGTAATATTTTGAACAAAAAATCTTAACTGGGACCCACTTTTTGTGAATTTATTTAAATATAAAGAAAAAATTAAGTCTAATTTATGATAAGTCTCGGGAGTTGAACTTATATCAACTAGTTTAGATTGAAAAGTACCATTCTCGATCACACTGTAGTTGAAATTATTATCCGGAAATCTATTTTGTTTGCTAACGTAATGATTAGCTAACTGAAAATCCCATTTTTTATTTTTAGAGGTGTAATTTAATCTTTGAATTGAATTGAATGGTGGTATTGAAATTATTGGGCTATCGTTTAATATATCTTGAGCATATATGTATGAAGCGCTGATTTGAAAATTAAATTGATTATTAAAATCAATTTTTGCGTTTAAATCTACCCCCCATAAAAAAGCATCGGTTGCATCATATTCCCATACTGGGAATGCTCCTCGTATTGTTTGGTCAAGCCTCTTCGGTTCAATAAATATATAATTAAAAGTTTTAGCCAAATAGGGCTCCAAAGATCCGGTAAAAGATCCGTTTGGTTTCGATAAACTCATTAATAACTTATGAGTAGTTTCTTTTGATAATGACAAATCACCATACTCTATTGTAGCTAAAGAATGATGAAGCCCATCGCTAAATAATTCTGAAGAATTAGGTGCACGTTGAGATAAAATATAGGATAATGAAGATTCAATTTCATTACCTATCAAAGTTGAAAATCCTGTATGTGAAGAAAAATTCAAATATGAAAATTTAGGATTTATTAAAATTTGTGATCCATATATCCCTCTTTCAAATACTGAAAAAGTTTCTGAGTATCCCCTTTCAAGCCAAAAGTTATTTTTGTAATACTTTTGAGCTTCTATAAAAACTCTATCAACTCTTAATCCAAAATCCCAACTAAAAAAATTATTAAGCTTATATTTTCCTAAGAAAAAAGAACCTATTTCATATTTAAAATAATCCGGAATTAGTCTTCTAACTCCAGTTCTGGGGTTTGAGAAATTATCTTGATACAAACCACTCACTCCCAATTCAAAGTTCCATCTTAAAGTTTTCTCCCAAAAAAAACTAGCAGCTAGATTATGAGTCTTAAGTAAAATATCAATAGCTGGAATTTCTGATCTTCCCCCTCGACGAATATCAAATTCTTCTCTTTGATTTATTTGATAATTGTATTTCAATTCCCACCTTCCTCTATCTTTTTGATTTTTAAAAAAACTGAATTGAAAGTTTTGATGTTCTACCTCTTGTTTGGGGGAACTTATTTTATGTGTAAAAGGATTAATTCGTAGTGGTTTATCAGAAGAAAGAGCGGAGAGTAAATCTTGAATATTTCCAATGTGAGACACCCTTAAAATACCTATTTCATTTGAAAACCTAGAATAGATAGCTTCCCACCCTGAAATAATTTTATTTTTTCCCAATTTCACAGCAAAATCCAACTCTTTTAATCCAGTATTAGAAAGCATATAATTAGGAGCTTTAAAATCTCCAAACTGCTTAAGTGTGAAATGACCCTCAAAATAATGTCCTTTAGATGTTGTTTTAATCAACTTGGAAGAGAGAGTGCCTCCTCTTCCATTTGATTCTAAATTTAGAATAGTATTTCCGTAAAGACTGTCTATTAATTTTTTCTTATTTGAAGTAAGAATAATAATTCCACCTGGTGTATCTCCACCATATTTAAGTGCTGCCGCTCCCTTTATCAGTTGAACATTTTCAAATGAGTTTAAATCAATATTAGGTGCGTGATCAGCACCCCACTCCTGGTCATTTTGCCGTATGCCATTTGTCACAATACCCACCCTACTTCCATACATTCCATGAATGATTGGTTTAGAAATTGAATTTCCTGTTTTTAAGCTACTAACTCCTGGAATAAAGGTTAGTGCTTCAGCTAAAGATCCTCTACTGTATAAATTTATTTCATTTATACCTAAACGGGATTCTTTTGTGGAACTGTTAATTTGATCTTGAATAAAGTCAGTTACAATTATCTCATCTAATTCATTTATGTGGGGTTCTAATTTAAAGTTTATTATTTTTTCTTTTTTTATATCTAATTTTTTTTCAACACTCTTACAGCTAGGATATTCAACTTTAAGTTGAATAGGGCCAGTACAAACATTTTCTATTAAATATTTACCATCTTGGTCGGTTTGTGAAAAATTATTGGTACCCTCAATAAAAACAAGGGCACCAATAATTGGAGATTCATCATGAAGATCAGTAATTTTACCACTAACTGATAAATTACATGATTGACTATAAAGATTAGTTAAAAAACTTAGATATATAACTGATAATACAATCACATATCTGTTCATTAATCGACTATAGTAATGGGTATATCAATAGCAACGTCAGTTTCACCTCCAAAGCTATCTCTAGATGTTCCAGTCTTCGTTGTTGGCTCATGAATTAAAAAAGCTTGAACAATACCCGAACCGGAAGAACTTGCTGTCCAAAGAGATTCTAAATAAACAGGATTTCCATCGCTATCAATGGTATCGTTTGTTCCAGAAGAATAACTAATTGATACATCAGAGAAGTCATAAAAAACTTGATGTTCATCAGCTTCTTCTATTACCTCTTCAGTAATGTCTTCCACATCCGAAGGATCAGTTTCGTCTAAGAAAGAGATCCCAACTTGATAATCTGTATTTGCCTTTAAATTAATAACTTTTGAGGAATTGTCTTCTTCAACTGCCCAACGAATTGTTTGAGTTGGATTATCAGAAGAGTCAAATGTAAGTACTACAGTAGTTATAACTTCTTCTTCATTTATAAGTTCAGGAATTTCATCTACTTCGTCTTCATCAGAACTACAAGATGAGATTAATAATGCTGTAAAAAGATAAAAAAATATTTGTTTTGTGTTTAAAAAAAGTTTCATTTTGATTAGAAATTAATGTATTAAAAGATTACTCAAACTCCTATCTAATAGGAGTTTTAATGAGTTTTTAAATTTTAGGTATACATTAATAAAGGCGGACCTCTTAAACCAACGAATTTGAGTGGTTTAGAATAAAAAATTAAATAATTATTATCAAAAACTTTATCAATTATTGCATTTCTATAAAGCTTTAACGATTTGAAAAAAGATTTTACTATGGGTTGAAAAAAGTAATCTAAAAAATCATTATGATTACTGGAGGTATGAAAATGGGTTTCAGTGTTTGTACACTCTTCGATTTCACTGTGAAAAATTAAAGCATGCTCTAATTTTAGCCCTATAGGTGCCAAGAAAACTATCACTAGAATTAGTGAAAATAAACTTGTAAATAATGATCTATACTTCTTTTTTTTCTTCAATCTAAAGTCTTCTAATCTTAATATTCTTATATGAAATCAGTCCCGGATGATCCTGAAGGGTTAAATGTCCTTCTCTATATTTTCCAAAACTGGACATATTTGCAAATTTACTATCTTTTTTCATAGATTCCCACTCAGGCCCTGATAATTTAAATCGATTAACTTCAATTTCATTGAGCACAATTACAGCTTGATTTTTTTTGTGATCAACCATTATATGGTATTTATTCCATGACCCTGCTGGATTAGAAGCAATTTCTGATGGGGCAGACATATCATACAAGGCACCAACAGTATTTCGCTGGTGGGATGGATCATCTCTGTAAACTTCAGCATCAATAATTTGAATTTCAGGGCCTGTCAAATATGGGTGTTCATATTGTAAATCTTCACTTACACCCCACATAAATCCACTGTTGGAATTTGCAGATAATTTCCATTCAAAAGTTATTTCGAAACTTGAATAAACTGAGTCCGTGAGAAGACTTTTATTACCTTCTCCTTTTGCATTTGATTCATCAAATGTAAAAACACCATCTTCAACTGTCCAGCCACTTTTAGTTTTTGAATCATTTTGGAAAATATGCCATCCATCGAAGCTGTCTTTTTTGGATAATGTTTCCCATTCTTTAAGAGTCTTGGATTCAGCTTCTTCAGCTACTTTTTTGGGCATTTCTTGGCAACTAAAAAGAATTAGTAATGATACTATTAACGAAATATTTTTATTCATGATTTCTATGCTTTTATCAAAAATAATAATTTCTTATTAATGTAAACCTGATCTACATTTTAGATTCTTTCAATAAGTTACATTGACCGAATAACTTTTCTTCGAATCATATTATATTACTACAATTTTCGGGCTTTAAGTTTTTCTGTTAGTTTCGGTATTACTTCAAAAGCATCACCTACAATACCATAATCTGCAGCTTTGAAAAATGGAGCTTCAGGATCACTATTGATAACGACCTTAACTTTTGAAGAATTAATTCCAGCAAGATGTTGTATTGCACCTGAAACACCAATTGCTATATATAGATTTGAAGCCACAGGCTTTCCAGTTTGTCCAACATGTTCACTATGCGATCTCCAACCCATATCAGATACAGGTTTTGAGCAAGCTGTAGCAGCCCCTAAGACTTCAGCTAAATCTTCAATTAAATGCCAATTTTCAGGACCTTTTAAGCCTCGTCCTCCTGAAACAACTATGTCAGCGTCAGCGATACTTACCTTGTCTGAAGATTTATCAAGTGAGCTAACTTTTAGACTGCTTGATGAAACTGCATAGGTTTCATTTAAAACTTCCATAGTCCCTGATTTTTCTTTTAACCCGAAAGAATTCGAGGATAAAGAAATCACAGTAAGTTTTTTTTCACTTTGAGTTTCATTAAATGCTTTGTTTGTAAAACAAGATCGTTTTACACTTAGAGGTTCATATTTTGAAGGTAATTCTACAACGTTAGAGATATAAGCTGCATCAATTTTAGCCGATAGTATAGGACCTAAATAGCGACCGTCAGCTGAAGCGCTTACAATGACAATACTTGTATTTTCTTTATCTACAATTGATGAGATATTTGAACTATATCGTTCTACATCAAAATAAGAATCTCCTTGAGTATCAATATTATATAATTGATCTAGTCCGTAAAGTTCTAATACTTGAACATCTTTTATATTAAATCCTACACCAATAAGTTTAAGCCCCTGATCATCTGCAATCGAACGGCCATAGGAGGCCACTTCTAAACCTGCTTTTTTAATTACACCATCTTGTGATTCTATATATACTACTACTGCCATTTTGTTTTTTATTTAAAGTACTTTAGCCTCATTTTCCAATAAATCTATTAGTCCATCTATATCCTCTGCATCCACTAATTTTACTGGTCCTTTTTCAGCTGGTTTTTCAAAGTTTTGAACCAATGTAAAACAAGTTGTATTAGCAGGAGAAAGTATTTCTAATGGTTTTTGTCGGGCTTGCATAATTCCACGCATATTAGGAATAATAAGATCTTTTTCCTCCACTAACCCCTTTTGAGCACCTATTACTATTGGAAGGGAAGCTGTTAAATTTTCTTTTCCCCCATCAATTTCTCTTTGTAAATTTAAATTACTGCCATCTAATTCCAATTGAATACAATTCGCCAAATAAGGTATTTTTAGTATTGTAGCTAAGATGCCACCAACCATACCACCGTTATAATCAATTGATTCTCTACCAGTCATAATTAGGTCATACTTTGTTTTTTCACATAAAGAAGCCAAACACGAAGCTACTTGAAAACCATCTTGAGGTTTAACATCTACCCTAATAGCCTGGTCAGCTCCAATTGCGAGACACTTTCTTAAAATTGGTTCACAACTTGAATCTCCTACTGTTGCAACAGTAACTTTAGCTCCTAATTTTTGTTGAAGCCAAATGGCTCGTGTTAATCCAAATTCATCATTGGGATTAATAATAAATTGAACCCCTTGAGTATCAAAAATAGTGTTGTTTTCCTTAAAATTTATTTTTGAAGTAGTGTCAGGTACGTTACTTATACATACTAAAATGTTCATGTAAATATTTTGTACGAATTTAAATAAAAAAATGACACAGTGTCATTTTTTTAAAAAACTTATTTCAATACCTTTTAGGTGTTTTAAAAATGAGTTAAATAAATTGATTAATTATATTTTCAAAAAGCTCTTGTTTTCCACTAGTTCTTTTAGGTGGAGAATCATTAAAAGCAATTTTTGATAAAGCTTCAAGGGTTAAAGATCCTTTTTCAAATTGATTTCCATTTCCGGTATCAAAGGAAGCATATCGATTTTTTCTTAAAAAAGAATATTCTGAGGAAATTAAGATTTTCTCTGCTGTTATGAGTGCACGTGCAAAGGTATCAACTCCTCCAATATGTGCATGGAAAATATCATCAAAATCAGTAGAGTTTCTTCTAATTTTTGCATCAAAATTAACTCCTCCACCTTTTAAACCACCAGTTTGAAGAAGAACCAGCATAGCCTCTGTAACCTCATAGAGATTAACAGGAAATTGATCGGTATCCCAACCGTTTTGGTTATCTCCACGGTTAGCATCAATACTGCCAAGCATATCAGCATTAGCAGCAACAGTTAATTCATGTTCAAAAGAATGCTGAGCTAAGGTTGCATGATTAACTTCAATATTGAGTTTAAAGTCACTATCTAATTTATATTCCCTCAGAAAACCTATAGCTGTGGCAGCATCAAAATCGTATTGATGTTTCATGGGTTCCATAGGTTTAGGCTCAATAAAAAAAGACCCCTTAAATCCTTGTGCACGAGCATAATCTCTTGCCATGGAAAGCATCCGACCCATATGATCAAGTTCTCTACTCATATCTGTATTTAATAATGACATATAGCCTTCTCTTCCTCCCCAAAAGACATAATTCTCTCCACCAAGCGATATTGTCAAGTCTAAGGCCATTTTGATTTGAGCTCCTGCTCGAGCCACTACTTTAAAATCAGGATTCGTTGCAGCCCCATTCATGTAAACAGGGTTTGAAAAACAGTTTGCTGTTCCCCATAATAATTTCACATTTGAGTCTTTTTGCTTCTGAGCAATATAATTTCCTATTTCGTGTAATTGTTTTTCATTCTTTGAAAGACTCTCCGATTCATCAACTAAATCTACATCATGGAAACAGAAATAATCAAAACCCATTTTAGTAATAAATTCAAAAGCAGCATCGGCTTTATCATGTGCTCGCTTCATTGGATCGGATGATTTATCCCAAGGAAAGATTTGTGTTCCTGGTCCAAAAGGATCTCCACCTTGACCACAGAAGCTGTGCCAGTATGCTACTGCAAACTTAAAATGCTCACGCATAGTTTTTCCCATAACTTTTCTTTCTGGGTCATAATATTTAAATGATAACGGATTATCTGATTCTTTCCCTTCGAAAGTTATAGCCCCTATTCCTTTGTAAAATTCTTTATCTCCTGTAAGTATCATTATTTAATATTTTTTGTTCAAGTACTAATTTCCATTTTTCGTAAGTTTCTTTATATTTTTCAGTATCAGATTCGGGTAATATCTCTCTCACTTTATCGAAGTCATTAGAACTCCTACTTAGTTCAATTAATTCTCCTTTTTCTATACCTGCAGCTCTAGCTGCACCAACTGCACCAGTTGTATTATAAATTTCAATAGGATGGCCAATTAATGAAGAAAAAGTAGTAGAAAAAATTTCTGATTGAAAAAGATTATCATTTCCTGCTCGAATAACACTGATATCTATACCGTCTGCTTTCATTATTTCCATTCCATAAACAAATGAAAAAGCAATACCTTCTAAAGCGGAACGAAATAGGTGCCCTTGGCCGTGAATATTTAAATTTAAGTTACAAAAATGCGTTCCTAAATTTTGATTATTAAGCATTCGTTCACTTCCATTTCCAAATGGAAGATTAATTAATTCGTTACTCCCAATACTAACTGTTGCAGCAAGTTCATTCATCCGAATAAAGCTTGAGCTTTTAGTCATTTTTTTTAACCAGCTGTATTGAATTCCAGCTCCATTTACACATAAAAGGGTTCCAATAATAGGGTTTTTCAAAGTATAATTTACATGTGCAAAATGATTTACTCGAGAAAACTCATTGGAGGCATGTCTATTTCTAACAGCAAAAAGCACACCAGATGTTCCAGCTGTTGCAGCAACCTCTCCAGGTCGTAAAACATTTAATGAAAGGGCATTGTTGGGTTGATCTCCCGCCCTATATCTAATTGGAATTCCGTTAGGCAATCCTGTTTCTAGTGCTGCTTTTGGAGTCACCTTCCCCTGGTCTTCAAAATTTTCTACCAATGGTGGTGTAAGTTTAATATCTATTTTGTAATGTTCTAATAGCCATTCGGCCAATTTTTTATCATGATAATCCCACAACATACCTTCTGATAAACCATTTTTAGTGGTTACTATTTGGTTGGTTAATTTGAATGCTATATAGTCGCCTGGAAGCATAAAATGTGATGCCTTATTGTAGACTTCTTTTTCATTTTCCTTAACCCATTTGAGCTTAGATGCAGTAAAATTTCCAGGGGCATTTAATAAATGTTTACCAAACTTTGCCTTCCCGATTTCGGTTGCTGCCTTTTCGCCTATATCTACAGCTCTACTATCACACCAAATAATTGAATTTCTTAGTAATTTTCCACTTGAATCAACTAGAACCAAACCATGCATCTGATAAGAGATACCCACAGCTAAAATTTTCTTTGCATCTATCCCATTTTCAGCTAAAATACGATGAGTCCCGTTGCATAAATGCTTCCACCAAGTTTCAGGATCTTGCTCAGCCCAATTAGGTTTTGAAGATATAATCCGCATTTCTTCTTGTGGCTCTGAAATAACTGAAACTTTTTTATTGTTTTTAGAATCAATCAATGCAATTTTCACAAAAGAACTCCCAATATCATAACCTATATAAAACATAAAAAATTTAAAGTGTTAAAGGATGATCTTAATGATGCTTAAAACTCTAATAATTAATAGAGTCTGGTTTAAATATAATTAAAAGATTTTGACTTTTTTAGACATTAAGTTTTATATGCAAGATGTAAAATCTATAAAAAATAATTAAATTGGAAAAATTTATCCTTAAGATGAAAAGCAACAAGAAAAATTTTACACGACGCTCCTTTATCGGAAAAACAGTAACTCTAGCTGCTGGATTGACCCTATCTGGTCCAAAATCATGGGGATCTCCAAACTATATACCACATTTATTAAAACATAATTCTGTAATTAATGGTGTTCAAATAGGCTTAATAACCTATTCATTTAGAGCTATGAAAGATCAAAGTGCAGAAGCCACCCTACAGTATATTTTAGATTCAGGGGTGAATGCTATTGAGCTTATGGGAGGTGTCGCTGAATCATTTATTGGAAAGCCTGAAAATAAAATAAATCGCAGGATATATAGTCGTTTAATGAGAAAAGAAAAGAAAAATGATTTAAGTCGAGACGAAAAAAAAGAGTTAGCTGACTTACATCTTCAAAAAGCTTCTTTTGATAAAGAGTTAGAGAACTGGAATAAAAATCGCAATGCCGAAGACTTTGTAAAGCTTCGTGACATGTATAATGCTGCTGGTGTAAAAATTTATGGTTTTAAGCCAAACTATTTATTACGCAAAGGTAATTCGGATGCAAATATAAATTATGCTATGCAAGCTGGAAAAGCCCTTGGAGCAAGTCATGTTACTATTGAACTTCCTGAAGATCCTACTCATAGTCTGAAACTTGGAAAATTAGCTCAAAAAAATGGGATTAAAGTTGCTTATCACGGACATACTCAACAACATATCAATTGGTGGGACACAGCATTAGAACAGTCAGAATCCAACGTCTTAAATCCTGATTTAGGACATTATATAGCAGCTGGAAATACTGATACATTTGAGTTTATTAAAAAATTTAGTTCTAAAATATATAGTATGCATATAAAAGATCGGAAAAGCTTAGCAAATGGTCAAGATAATATGCCTTTTGGAATGGGTGATACTCCAATTAAAGAGGCTCTTCAACTTATGCGTGATAATAAATACAGTTTTCCAGCCACTATTGAATATGAATATAAAACACCAGATGACTCGACAATAATTGAAGAACTAAAAAAATGTGTTGCCTATTGTAAAAATGCTTTAGATTCTTAAGATATTTATTTTTTAATCCCAAAAAACAATTGAACTTAAAATGAAATTTTTAAAATTACTTTCACTGTCTTTATTCTTTTTTAAAATAGGATTCTCTCAGGATAAAATGATCGTTTCTGATTTAGACAACTTAACTCTTAATTTAGGTGAAATATTTAAGCCTGTGTCGAATGTAATTCTGTCTGATGGAAGCACTGGAGATTGCACGAATATAATTTATTATAACAAAAAAGGGGTTTTTAGCTCTGCTAAATCAATCACATTTGACAGATCAGAGGGCACTCTTAGAGCAAACGAGCCTGGAACCCACGAAATTGTTGCTGTTTGTATTGACTCTCAAGGTAAGAGGTTAAGTAAAACATTCAATGTAAATGTAAATTATCCCAAAATCAAGGAAATTAAACTTTCAATAAATGATGAAAATATTTATATAGGAAATTATGTAAAACTTATTTATGAAATAACTGATGAACTGGATAATAAAAGAATGGTAGATTACTGGAATTATGAAAATGCCTCAAAATACTTTTCAAAAGTTGGTGTCACTTTAAGCTCAAGTAATAAAAAAGTTAAAATTGATGAATCAAATAATATTTTAGCTGCAGAAGAGGGAAAAACATCAATAGTTGTTTTTTTTGATGGAGTATCAGCTAAAATAGATCTAGAAATTAAAATGAATCCTGTTGCAAAACTAGATATAAAATCAGATGCCTTTAATGCTAGATCTGGGGATGTAATTAATTTTAGTGCAACCGCCTATGATAGAAAAAATAATAAACTTGAAAATATTCCTTTTGAATTTTCTTTTACAGGAAAATCCTTTGATAAGAGTAATTCCGCTTCTGGATTAATTTTAGAGGATGGAAGATTTGTTGGTGATGTTCCAGGTAAATATATTATTTCGGCAAAAATTGGAAATATTACAACTTCAAAAGTTGTAAATATTTTTCCAAGAAATGTAAAGCGTGAAATCTCTAATGTTGGTAGGGGTATTGTTAATGATAGACATACCTCTGATTTCTGGATTTTTGAAGGTGTTGATGGTGGTGATTATGGTGTTACTGGAACCTGGGGATCAGATGGAACTGCCTTTTTTTGGGATGTAAGTAATCCGTCAAACTTAAAAAAAATAGATAGTATTCAAGTTGATGCAAGAACCGTAAATGATGTAAAAGTTTCCCAAGATGGTAAAATATGTGTTATTAGTCGTGAAGGAGCTTCCAACAGAAAAAATGGTATGATCATAATTGATATATCAAATCCACGTGATGTTAAAATCATTTCTGAATACACCAAAAATTTAACTGGTGGTGTTCATAATGTTTTTATTGATAATAATCATGTTTATGCTCTAAGTAATGGTGAAAGATATTATATAATAAATATTGATGATCCTTCTAATCCATATGAGGTTGGTATGTTTGAATTAAATAAAGAAGGTCAGTCTATTCATGATGTTTGGATTGAAGACGGAATAGCCTATTCATCTAATTGGCGTGATGGGGTTTATCTAGTTGATGTTGGAAATGGAATTGCTGGAGGGTCTCCTTCAAATCCGGTATCATTTGGAAATTATTCATATGATAGCGGAGCAAACCACGCCACATTCCCTTTTAAAAGTAAGTCAACTGGCAAATTTTATACTATACTAGGTGATGAAATCTTTCCAAACGGCGTAAACCCAAATGGGACTAATGAAACTGCAGGGTTTCTTCATTTTGTAGATTTTTCTGACCTTAATAATCCAATTGAAGTTGCCCGCTATGAACTTCCAGGGCACGGATCACACAATTACTGGATTAAAGATGATATCTTATATGTAGCAATGTATACAGGTGGACTAAGAGTTGTTGATATAAGTGGTGACTTATTAGGAGATCTTTATAAACAAGATAGAGAAATTGGCTACCTTTTAACTGGAAGCCCCAATGGTTATATCCCAAATGATACTATGGTTTGGGGAGCTCAGTTATACAAAGGACATGTTTTTTATTCAGATTTTAATACTGGCTTGGGAGCAGCTAAAGTTTCAAGTAATAAACCAGATAACAGCAAAACAAACCAATACATAAATTGATTCTCTTTGAAATTTAAGTCTAAAGTTTAAATAATGATTCAATTATGAAATCTCATTTTTTTAATTACACAAAATATTTCCCTTTATGAAATGGATTAATACACTTAAGCTCCTTTTTCTATTTTCAATTTTTAATATCTCAAATGCACAAAACTATTATCTATATGTTGCTTCTGAATCCGATGATACTGTATCACTACTAAAGTTTAATGGAAAAAATATTGAGGAAAAAGAAAGAATAAGCGTTGGGTCTTTTCCTACTGAGATAGAGGGACCCCATGGAATTACAGTTGATCCAAATGGGAAGTATTGGTATGTAACCCTTGCACATGGTAATCCTTTCGGAAAATTAATCAAATACTCTACTGAAACGAACAAAGTTGTTGGTGAGACTACTCTTGGATTATTTCCAGCATCTATGCAAATTTCAAAGGTAACTGGTTTTCTATACTGCGTAAATTTTAATTTACATGGAAATATGAAGCCCTCAAGTGTTTCAGTAGTTGATGCTGAAACAATGACTGAAATAACTCAAATTACTACAGGAAGCATGCCGCACGGTTCAAGAATATCAAGTGACGGTTTAAAACAATATTCAGTTGCTATGATGTCGGGAGAGTTATTTGAAATAGATGCATTAACACTAAAAATCTCAAGAAAACTTGATCTTGAAGATCATTCAAAGATGAATCACGATAAAATGAATATGGGTAAAATGAAACATTCTACTGTTAAACCTACTTGGGTTATTCCGCATCCTACTCAAAAAATATTATACGTTGCAGGAAATGGTTCAGATGAAATTATTGAAGTAAATCTTGATTCATGGAAAATTACTAAGAGGATAAAAACAGAAAAAGGTCCATACAATGTTGAAATTTCACCTGATGGAAAATATATGGTTGCTACAATGAAAAGTGTTGCTAAAACTTCTGTTTGGGAGCTTAAGAGTGGGACTTTAATCAAAACCTTTGACAATTCAACTTCTGTTTCTCATGGTGTTGCTATTTCTAGTGACAGTAAGTATGCATTTATATCTTTAGAAGGCATTGGAGGAGAACCGGGCATTGTTGATGTAATAGACCTTAAAAATCAAGTCTTAGTTGATAAGGTTGAAATTGGAAAGCAAGCAGGTGGAATTGCTTTTTGGAAAAAAGAAATTTAATACTTAATAGTATTAAGAAAAAAAAACCAACAGTACTTAAAATATATCGTGGATTCTATAAATTTAAAATTAGCCTCAACTGAGGTTGAATTAATTGAAATTAAAAAACTTCAAAACCAAAATTTAAAAAGTAATTTATCTCCTGAAAAAATATTTGAAGAAGGATTTTTAACAGCAGATTATACTTTGTCTTATTTAAAAGAAATCAATCAAAAGAATAAGGCAATTATTTTAAAGAAAAAAAAAGTTATTGGTTATGCACTAGCTATTACTGCCGAGGTCGCAAAAAATAATACTTTATTAAGTAATCTATTTACTCATTTCAATAATCAAGTTTACAAGAATAAATTACTTGGAGAGCAAAGTTATATTGTTGTAGGTCAATTATGTATTGATGAAAAATATAGAGGAATGGGTTATGTAGAAAAAATTTATTCTCTTTTTAGAGAAACATATTCGAATTACCGTTATTGTGTTACTGCTATAGATAGTAAAAACAAGAGATCAAAGCTAGCTCACCAAAGATGTGGTTTTAAAAAAATTGGGGATTTAAAGCTTAATGAAAGCCCAGGAGATATAATTATCTGGGAGTGGTGAAAAAGATTATTAAGGCAAAGAATTAATATATTTTGTAACACCATTAAAATAAGTTTCTTGATCGTCATACATGCTCCAGTGACTACCATTAGGACAATGCAAGTAAGAACCATTTTGAACTTCTAAACTCATCCATTCCATTTGTTTGGGATCCATAGTATCATATTTTCCACCTATTGTTAATACTGGTATTTTTAATTTTTTAAGATCATCTTTCCTATCCCAGTCTTTTAATAAAGCGTCACCAACAACACCGAATTCACTTGGCCCCTGCATTTTAAGATATATATCATAATTTAATCCTGCCATGCTCCTCGTAACAGGACTTGGCCATTGATCTAAGGGCATTCTTAAAACGTGCTTAGGATAATAATATTCTTCTATAAGACTTAAATATTCAGTATTTGTATAATCTTCTGCGCTCTCATATTCTCTTATTTTTTTTAATACTATCGGATCTAATTTTGGAGCAAGTACTTCATTAGCATATTTTATATAATCTGGAATAGATGGAACCATATTGGAAATTATTAATGCTTTCATTTTATCTTGATATTTCAGAGCATATTCAATACCCAATATCCCACCCCATGAATGACCCAAAATGATAAAATTATCTTCATTAAGACCCAGACCTAATCTAACTTGCTCTACTTCATCTACAAATCTTTCAATAGTCCATAGTGAATTATCTTTTGGTTTATCACTAAATGAAGATCCTAATTGGTCATAATAATAGTATTCTATCGATTCTTTAGGAAAATAAGAATCCACAGCTTGAAAATATTCATGATTAGCACCAGGACCTCCATGAAGAAGTAATACTTTTTTCGTTGGATTATTTCCAATTCTTTTAGTCCAAACATTAAACTTTCCAGAGGGTGTTTCAATTTGAACAATTTTTACACCACCAGATAATTTATCTTCCTTTGAGGAATAATCTAAATATTTGTTTGTAGATTCAGTATTCTGGCTGCATGATACCAAAAGCAAAGAAAACAAAATTGTAATTTTTTTAATCATATAGTCTCAATTTAAAAAAAAAGTCGAGTATTTACTCGACTTTTTTTTTATTAATGTTTACTAATTACTCATTCTCAGTAAGTGGTACAGGAAAAATATTAAATATTTGGTCGCCACTACGGTCTACAGGAAGAGAAGATGACTTGTTATACCTTCTTAAATCATACATTCTATGATTTTCACACCAAAATGAATATCTTCTTTGTTTAAGTAACTCGTCAACTAAATCAGATTCTGAAGTGGATCCGCTATAAGCTGACAATCCAGCAGCATTTCTGACTATATCCAAGGCTTTTACAGCCTCTGATGAATTCGCAGGTATGTTAGCTTCAGCGTAAAGAAGAACTAACTCCTCGTTTCTAATAATATCTATGGAAGAAATATTAGAAGCATATAGTTTAGTTTGGTGGGTTCCGTTTAATCCATCTTGTGTTGTAGGATCAGATCTAATAATAGTTTTATTGGATACTCGATTGTCTCCTGCCTCTGCATCAGCAATAAAACTATTATGAACTATAATTTGATCTCCATTATTATCAACAATTTTGTAAAGACCATTTGCTTGGTCTCCACTTGATAAACTGTAAACATGCTTAGGTCCAATAGTTAAGTCACCATTTAAATCTAAAAAAGAAGATCCAAGTGCTGAAAGGGCTCCTGATTTATCTCCAGAATAGACAAGAGCAGCTGATTTAACGGCTCTATTAAACTTTGAAAATGTGGAAGGTGAATCAAAACCAGAAAAACCAGCAAGTGGAAAAGCAAAACTTGAACCTGCTCCACCTAAATCAGAAAGTGCTTGATCTAAAATAGAAGAAATTGAAGATAAAACTTCGCTTTCTTGTAAAATAGGTCCTGGACTTGTGGGGTCACCAACATCAACTCTTGCTCGACCATATGATTTAACTAACATAAGTAACTGATGAGCAATAACAGTTTGAGCAAAACCTCTGTAGCCTGAAGCATCTTGAGCATCAATAGAAGTTGTATTAGCTATTGCTTCTAATAAAATATTAGCATTTTTTATGGTTCTATATTTTGCAGCCCATACACTAGATGAATAAAAAGAGTTATTATCTAAAGAAGCTCCATTTGCCCCAAGTAAATCTCCAGTGTTTCTAGGATCAGCATCAAAAACATAAAGCTCTCTTGCCATTGTCCCTGAATGAACTGTTTGTCCTGAAATTCCAGAGCGCATACCTGACTCAACTCCGACTACAAGATTATTTAGTTGATTAACTGATGCATCAGTTAAAATCCCCTCTAAACTTGGTCGGTTCGGATCGAACTCCTCGTCAAAAGTACACGAAAGAGAGATTGATGTTACTATCAATAATGAAATGATAGTTATATAATTTTTTGTGAATTTAAAATTTTTCATGTTTTAAATGTTAAAAGTTTACGTTTAAGCTAAATAAATACTGTCGTGAGTTTGGAAAGGGTGTTACTTCAATACCACTTGATAATCCAGATCCTCCGTTTGTTGAAGTTTCAGGATCATAACTTGAATAATCTGTGATAGTGATCAAGTTTCTACCTGTTAACCCAATTTTTACACTCGATATGTCACTTGAAAGCCATGAGAAAGTATTTTGAGGAAGCGTGTAATAGATTGCAGCTTCTCTAAGTCTCATGTAAGCAGAAGGTTCAATAAAACGATCAGGAACAAATCCTAGAGACGCCCTTGTCTGTCCTTCTGGAGTATCAAGATCGGCTGTAATACCACCTAAGTCAGTAAGTAATTTAGATAAATTAATATTCTCCCCTCCTTCTTTCCAATGGATTAAAAAT
>CERI01070455.1_pt1 | contig 20728 bp, 22 predicted proteins | sample 350261 | NCBI WGS metagenome assembly CERI01 (sample SAMEA2620979, study PRJEB7988) | marine metagenome | isolation source: saline water (ENVO:00002010), including
GCATTTATCAAATGTGGAATTGTTTCTTCAAAATCTTCGGGAAACTCCTCTAAGTCATCGTAGGTAAATAGTACAGTCTGATAAGGAACATAAATTTGTTCTTTTTCGTGGCTACAACATATTATTTGTTCTTTGTGATTAATCCAAACTGTTTTTCTTTGATTGGAACACTGGATCACTATTCCAGATGACTCCATCTTATTCTTTTATTTAGTTGTTTATGCTTAATATACGCAATAACTCATCATTTTTATTATATTGCCGACTGACAAAAACAATATAAAGGGAACTACATATATTATAACAAGGAGAAGGAGCTCACAAGCAGCGCAAAAGGTAAGTTCCGGTGTCTTTGAATTTTTTAAATTTTAAATTTTAATTTTAACTTCTCACAAAAATGATTGGGGTCCTCTATACAATCAAATTACCTGTATAGGTAAAACAAAGCGCTGTTCTCCCGTGGCGTCGCCAAGTAGTGGTGAAAATAAACGGGGGTCTGTAAAATCAACGGGTATGTCCGAGTGGTCTATCGGGAAGATAAACTGAATGGTTTATCCCCCGGGCTAAAGGAGCTGGATTTAAGCCCCAGTGTATTATACGCGTGGGTTCGAACCCCACTGCCCGTAAAAACACAACCAAAGTGTATAAAATAACTGTTCTAAATGTTCTCGTAACTCAGTTGGTCAGAGTGTCGGTCTTATGAGCCGAAAGTCGCGTGTTCAAGCCACGCCGGGAATACACCTTTTTTTATGGACATCGTGGCGGAGTGGTTAGGTTGTGAATATTTAAAAAATATCACAACCCCATATAACGCGGTAGACTTGAATAATTTTATTTCAATCGATCTACTCTCGGAAGAGGCACAAGTTCGAATCTTGTCGATGTCGCACCCTGGTTTATTAACCGAACTTAGCTCAGTTGGTAGAGCGCTCGACTGTAGTGGTCTCGTTGATTGTAAAATTGACGGGAATTCAAATATCGAGTGGCCGCTTGTTCGATTCAGGCAGTTCGGAGTTTTCACCCTTTTCACTCTTGGAGTGGAGAGGGTTTTTTTACGTTACCATTTTGTAAATCTATAAAAATGATTTAATTCAATTACTAATTCAGATTATACAGACATTATGGGATACATATATATGTTTACATCACCATCTGGTAAAAGATATATCGGACAAACAGTGGAAGAATTAGTTGAAACTCGATGGAAAAAACATCCACTCAAAAGTTCAAACTGCACTTTATTGAAGAGAGCAATTGCTAAATATGGATGGGAAAACATCAAAAAAGAAGTTTTATTGGTGACTAATAACATATTACTGAATTATTACGAAAAACTATTTATAAAGTTATATAATAGTCTCGCACCAAATGGATATAATTGTAATCCAGGAGGTGATAATCATTCGTGGTGTGAAGATACTAAAATAAAGCTTAGTGATTCATTGAGAAATTATTGGGAAGGTAGGCGCCGAGGCTCTATTTCAGTTAATAGTGCAGGAAATTATAGTGTTAAAGTTTCAACCTTCACTGAAAGAGGAACACGGAGTGAGCTTTATTTGGGGACATATAAATCAAGAGAATGGGCGGATAAAACTGTTAAGCAGTGGTATGATGATGGAACTATATCACAACAAGGTCGTGTTAAACCTCGTCCACGAGGAATTGGAAATGTAGGAATAATTCAAAATAATGGGAATGGATTTCATACAAGGGACATAATTAATGGAAAAAAGGTAAATATTGGAACTTATAAAACAAGAGAACAGGCGAATAAAGCAGTCCATCAGTTTAGACGGGACGGAACAATTTTACAAGAGGGTCTTATCAAAATAATTAAAACTCGCCCAAATGGTAATATTGAAGAAACACCATCAGGTAGATTTAAGGCCCGTAAAAATCACAAAAGTCTTGGAACATTTCCCACAAGACAAGAAGCCCAAAAGGCGATAGATGATTATGTGTTGTCAATGTGAGATTGTATTAGAATGATTTTTAGGCTACGGCCCATCTCGTCCTAATTATCCTCCGCTGATCCGCATCAAGACCATTATCTCTCGACAACGCCGTATATTGATTTAGATTAATACCATCAACATTTTGGTTTTCGTGAATTGTCATATCATCTCCATGATTTTCTCGTATAAGATTTTTTGCTATATTCAGAACATCATTATCAAATACATACAATTCCCGTGGAATTTTAAAATTCCTGCACTGATTCATGGCTACTGATATGTTATAATTCCTCCCTCTTAGCGCTTGGTGAATTTGCCTTTCAACCCTCTCATAATTATAGTCTTCAGAGCAAGTCGCAATAAATAAAATAACTGATCTTGTAGCACACATCTCTCCTTCTTGATCTTTGACTCTTTTAAATAAGTTATCTGCTTTACCAATTTTGATTAATACAGCGTCTTCATTTCGCGCAAACCCGCGACTCCCATCATTACGGTCAAACCTATTATAATTTGCTCCAGCCAAAAATGTTGCTGTCGCATATACACCATTTGAATTTAATTGTGATCTCACTAGATTTCCATATTGCAATTCAAAAAGGAGCGGACTGGCGCCAGTCTCTTCCTCAGACTCTTCTTCAGACTCTTCAGACTCTTCCGCTCTGGCTATTCTTGCTCTGAGCGCGGCGTCTTCTAAGGCTAAGGCGCGCAGTTGCTGATATTGCAATTCAAAACGGAGCGGACGGGCGTCAGTCTCTTCTTCAGACTCTTCAGACTCTTCTTCAAACTCTTCTGCTCTCGCTCTCGCTCTCGCTCTCGTATCTTCGGCGCCCAGTTGCATAAAATGTAAATGCGTTTGCCGATCTGCTTCTTCTCGATGAAGTGTAACTCCACGGACCTCAGACATTTCATTGTAGTATTTCATATTCACAACTAAATATACGGATTTGTTCTTATGCTTTATAAATCTATAAAAATGATTACAATTTTCATAAAAGGTAGTTATAGGGATGTCCTGGTATGGATTTGGTAACTAGCGCTGTTTGGATATATAATAACTTAATCCTTCTAAATAAACCAACAGATTGCTTCTATACATTATGTATGATTACGAATTCAAATGATAATCTGCAACTACCGACAGATGTTTTGCGCCTGATTTGGGAATATGCTCGCGGCGATCCAGACAAACAAAGTCTAATTCATATATATAAACCAATCACCCATCACGGCATCATGCTCGCTCGAAGACTGCAAAACAAGATGGCCTTTTTACTGAAGAACCATGAAGAAGGTGAGCCATACCGATTGATTGATATGAGAGAACTTGCAAAAGTAATATATGATTTAATACAAAATTTCGGTAATACCTCTGGATGCCCCGAAGATTTGAAACAAGATATTCAATCCTATGGGCCGTCTTCTAAAAAACTTAATAAATTAATATATGGTATCATATTGCGCAGAAGTTCAGACTATTCCATTAGAACCGAAACTCACTATAAGTTTTCGGCTATGCCTCCTCAATTATGCGCCGAGGAAAAATCAATACCGAATGAAAGTGGAAGAATTCCCTACACGACCATAGCTAACTTAATTTATACCAATTATATTAAGCCAACCGAGAAGGTATTTATAAAAAATAAAAAATACTATTTTAAAAAACCTATAGAAGAACGTGACACCAGGCCTTATATAGTTGGAGAAGATATTCGTGACAGAGATTATCGTCTCCGTTCTCTTATTGACGAATTTAGAGCATCAGATAAGTGTCAAGAAAACTGGCGGCCCTTCCTCGGCGGGTACATTTCGAAACAATTTCGCGTTCTTAAAAAAGTTATCGAATTTGAGAGTCTAAAATACACTATTGTATCGGAAGAACATCATATAATGACATATAGTGCGGGAAAGGCGCGGTGCAGTGAACTTGATTTTCCAAATAACCCAGTATTCTTCCAAACACCTAATAGATATGATAAGTATCTAATAAATTAAACTTGAATTCTAATTCTTTTTAGTTTTTTTTCCTCCTTCTTTCCGACTGAACGGCCATCCCCGTCTTCTGGTTTTTTGATTGTTTTTGTTTTTTAAGTCAACTAACTGTTTTTCTAGATTATCAACTTTGTCTTCTAGATCGTCAACTCTTTTTACTAGACTTTTACCTAATTCTGATAAAATTCCCAATATCTCGTTTTTTTGTTGAAGACTACTTATAGTATCTTTTTGAAATTTATCCAGCTCACCTAAAGTCTTAATTAGTAATTTACCCTGTTTATTTAATTGCTCTCCGTGTTGTACTACTACTTTTCCAGTTTTAACACTTAATGATTCTTTATGACCCTCGCGGTGTGGAACCTCACCGGGCTCTTCTGAATGTTTTAGAGGGGGAATTTCCATAGTATTTAGGAGTACATCATCATTGTCTTCGGGAGCACCCGCTTTCAGTATTGTCTTTTTTACCATTAAACAATTAATACATATTTATTTCAACGTAAAAGAGGTCCCACATCCACATGTCCTCATTAGATCCTTATCTACATGATAGACGAATTTATTTTCAAACAATCCTTTTGCGAAATCTTCTTCAATATAATCAATTGTAGTTCCGAATAAATGCATTTCAGTCATGGGATCTACATAAACACAGGTGTCATCGTTTTCGTATTTGGTGATAAATCTCGTGTTGGATATAGTATCATATTCATTTTGATTCATAAGATTGAGATTGAAATTGAACCCATTACATCCACCTGCTTCTGCGGAATAAAGAAAACCAAACTTGTTCTTAGATTGACGGATTATTGAGGACATTTTTTTCCAAGCAAGTTTTGTAATTTGGATTTGCGCCATTAAAACTATATAAAGGTAATTATTTATAATAGATTAAGAACTTAATGGAAAGGTTCTTCACTTTTTTTTCACTTTTTTTCTTCGCCGTTAGCTCAGTTGGTAGAGCGTCAGACTGTTAAACCACGATATGTGGAACACTTCTGCAGGTCATTGGTTCAATCCCAATACGGCGAGTTTTACCCTTTTCACTCTTTGAGTGGAGAGGGTTTTTTTACGTTACTGTTTTCATTATAGATTAGAAAAACTCATTAAAAGTAATAATATTTTATAGAATATGTTGAAAGTTTTGCTTGTTCGTCATGGAGAATCTATATGGAATCATGGTTCTAAGTTTACAGGATGGACGAATATTCCTCTGACATATAAAGGTAAAAGGGATGCTCTAACAATAGCAAACACTCTAAAAAACAATTCTTTATATCCTAACGTTTTTTTTTCATCAGTTCTCAAACGAGCTCTTGATACCACTAATATCATACAAGGGGAATTTAGCGATCAATCAAATACTTATACTTCTTGGAGGCTTAATGAAAAACATTACGGCTCTTTGGAAGGATTACCAAGAACACATATTAGAGAAGAGTACGGAGATAAATTCACCGATGTTATGCGACACAACTTTTATATGAAACCTCCAATTTTACCTCAAAAAGATAGAATAGAATCAGACTATAAGATATTTAAAAATTGTTATTTTGATTCAATTAAAAATGGTGAGTCAAAAGAAAATGTTCTTACTAGATTACTCCCTTATTTTGAAAATGACATACTTTATTCAGCCAACGAAGGTAATATTCCATTAGTCGTATCACATAAACACTGTATGCGTGTATTGATGAAACATTACTTGAATATGAGTGATGAAGAATTCGAAAATTTCAAATTACCTGACAATTCTATCATTCAAATGGAGTTCAATAATGATTTCACCTTTACAAAACACTCGTATATCAAAATTAACAATTCTGTTTAAAAACAATTTATTAACATAATTTATATGGTTTATGATCCATCATTAGCGGCTTTGGCAAAGTCATACAATTGTGATAAGATGATATGTCGTAAATGTTATGCGAGATTACCCCCAAGAGCAACTAATTGTCGAAAGAAGAAGTGCGGCCACACTAATCAACTGAGAATTAAGAAGAAACTTAAATAACTGATTGGATGGAGTACTTGTTGCAATATATATATCATTTTGACTTATGTTTATGAGGAAAAACCGTCATATCTTTGATATCGATATACTCTTTCAACTTATCAATCTTATCGGTATCTATATCATAAATTATAAATTTACACTTTTTTTTAGTGAAGAAGTCAGTAATATTCTTATAATGATTTTTGAATAAATGTAACATCTTCTCATCATTTGAACCCTCAGTTGGTAATAAGTGAGCGTTATAATGGATGAACCTATCATATAGTGATTTACCATAAAACATTTGCTTTTTGAATGATATAAGTAAAGAATGAATATCTCTTATGTTTAATAAAAAAATAGCATCTTTATTTTGATTATATAACTCTTCATAATGAGTTATTTGAGGCCAAAAATTGATATCCTTACTTAAACAGTGATCCATTTGTGTTAAACACGTTATATCTCTTTCATCTCTTGGAATAAAATCTAAAAGTCCCTCTCCTAAAAAAATTTGTCTTTTCATTAATAGAGAAATCGGACGACCATCCTTATACACTTGATGGTATGACTTTAAATCTAAATGGTTAAAAAGGGCTTGAAACGACGTTGTTCCTGTTTTGGGAAATCCTAAAAGTATAATCATAATAGCATTTCAATATTTATTTTAAATTAATATATACGCTAAATTATGAAGTGTAAATTTGATATGAAAAAAGTTGCGTTGCTCGCTGCGATTGCTGTTTTGGCTGCTGTGTTATTATTCGGTGTATTCAAGGTCCATGAATCATACCAAAACCATGATGGTGGAGAAGTTACATCAGTACAACCCATCGTTGAAGCCCTTGAAAATGGTGATGATGTCATCATCAAATATCATGCTACTTGGTGCGGCTATTGCAAACAAATGGCTGGTGAGTGGAATGATGTATACAATGACAAACAAGTAAATAAACACGTAAAGGTTGTTTCTATTGAATCAGAACAACTCAAAAAACCAGAATTCAAGGAATTCAACAAAAAATGCAACTTAACTGTTGATGGTTTCCCAACAATTGTAAAAGTATCAAATGTTAATGGTAAATACACCGTAAAGCCATTCAATAAAGCGCGAAAATACGCTGAAATTAAAGAGTTTGCTCTTGATTTATCTTCTTAAATTTATAGATAAAGGACCTGAATTAGAAAACATATATTCTGGCATAAAAAAATCTTTTGACCGTATTGAAAAAGAATATCATCCTAATAATATGGTAAAGGAAGCCTGTGCTGAGGATTTTATAGAAGATGAAAAAATTCTTAAAACTATCAGAGAGCGTTTAGTTATTCGCGAAGACGAAAAGACCATGCACGGAGAAGTATTTACTCCTCCTGAACTTATTTGTGAAATGTTAAATACTCTTCCTAAATCAGTATGGGCTAATAAAGACCTTAAATGGCTTGACCCAGCAAACGGGATTGGAAATTATCCAATCGTGGTCTATTATAAACTCTTACAAGGACTAAAACACGCAATCCCAGACCAAGAAAAACGAAGCAAGCACATTATAGAGAATATGCTTTATATGGTTGAGTTGGATCATATTAATGTTAATACATGTCGTAAATTGTTTAAGATTTTAGACCCCAAGGCGACTCCAAACATTGCCAGAGCAAACTTCCTGGAAGAAGAAAATAAATGGAAGAAAGCACTTGGTAATGACAAGTATGATATTATCATGGGTAATCCCCCTTATAATGAGGGAGGTGTACGAGCGAAGGGTAAAAGTCACGAATCCAGTGAAACGAAGACACTTTGGCCTTTATTCGTAAAAAACTGTTTAAATTATTTACGAGACAAGGAGTCATATTTGTTATTTATTCATCCTGGTTCCTGGGTTAGTCTTAACGGGGCAAATGGGGATTTAATGACAAGTAGACAGTTAGTAAAATTACGATTTTATGACAAAACACAATCTGGTTTTATTTTCGGTTTACCTCAATTGATTCCAACCACTTATCAACTAATAAAGAATCAGGAAACTAAGAAAGACACACTGATTTATGATAACTGCTACAATAAATTTGTCCCTTTTAATATTTATGAAAATGGTTTTGTACCGACCGAGTCCGTTGAGTTGATGAGAAAGATATATGAGAAGACTAAAAAGTACGGAAGTTTAGAAAGTAAATATATATCCGTCCGCAATAGCACTGAACTTCAGGATAATTATTCTTTAAACCATCCTTATCCAGTAGTAAGTATAACTGATAAGAAAATCAACGTTCTTTATTCTAAAACGAATAACTGTAAAACTGTTGAGAAGAAACTTGTTCTTCCTAGTTCCTATATGGGATATCCATTACTTGACACCCATGGTATATTATATCCCGTTTCTACAGATCATGGTATACTAATATCTAATAATAACGAAAAAGAATTAAAATTAATACAAAGTTTCTTTTATACAAACTTAGTTCTTTATATTATTAACATAACTAAGTCAAGAATGAGTTTTTTTAATAATAAAATATTCCAGATACTTCCAGATATTACTAAGTTTGTTAAAAAACCCCATGTAACCGATAAGGATCTCATAAATTTGTTTGATTTAAAGGATACTGAAACCAAATGCTATGACTTTTACAGTAAGGGTAACGGTCAAGGACACATAAGCCCAGAACTTATTAAAAGTTTCTCATCTTTTGATCTAACAAAAACTATGACAAAAGACCAAATCATGAAAACAAAGGAACTTATGACTATTAAACCCCAAAAAGGAGGTATGAAGACACGCAGACGTGCTAAAACTGGAATGCGTACACGACGCCTTCTTAGATGGCTTCCCAAGTTTTAGATGGCGATCTTTCCAGAATTGAATTCAGCATTTAGTAATCTGGAAAATGTATTCCATTCATCTTCTAATACAGTTTTACCAGTTCCCATATAGGATGATTGTAGCATTTCAGAACAATACAAAACCATATTTTTAACAAAGTCATCAATCATATTAAGTCTATTTGGAATATACCCAGTCTCAGTTAAGTATATAGAATCAGCATATGTATCTGACTTGATGATATCGCCCAATTTAAATGGAACATCTCCATTTCTAAGTTTAGACAGAAAGTATCTATTAACAGCAATATCTTTTCCATTGAATATACCAGTACGAAAGCTAATCCCAACTTGTAGTTTTTGCCATTGTAAAGTATTTTTATCAATAGGATATGGATAATGTAGTGACACTTTATCAATAAGATATTTCCCAGCATTATTTTTAGTTCTAGATACGATTACATTTAAAGAACTTGAAAACTGTGTTAATCCAATAGACCAGGCGCCAATCATATACTTAAACATCTCATCACTTTGAGCGTTAATAATTTGTATAAGAAGGGCTACCGGTACTTTTGTTATTTCATAAGAGGAGTCGTCTAACTTAACCCAATGATCTGTATATCCCCTTGATCTGCAAAACTTATTAAATTTAGAGGCTATTATAATATTATTAGTCCATAATGATAGGAGCTGGAAGTCTCCAAAATGACATGGATATCTTTTAATGAATAATCCCCGTTCTTTTCCAACAAATTTCGGTACTTTAACTTCAGTCATGATGACAAGTATTTATATGATTAATGTGTTAGGGGTTATATTATAATCATTTTTCTCGTTTATATTTTTTATTGTAGATACATTTTGAATCAAGTAAGCATCTACTACATTAGATATCAGTGAAAGTACAGTCATAGGACCAACACCTCCTGGAACAGGTGTAATATAACTACATTTATCTTTAAAATAATCAAAATCGACGTCCCCTTCTAAGTGATAACCATTATCGCCCGCTATTCTATGTATTCCTACATCTATGATTGCTACATCGGGTTTTAAAGTAAAACTATCATCTATTAAATGATGGACACCAGCGCATACCATGAGTATATCAGCAGTTTTAACAAGTTCTTTTAAATTTAAAGTATATTTGTCGCAAATTGAGACAGTAGCCTTATAAGTTTCTTCATTTGCCATTAAAAAACTAAGGGGCTTGCCAACAATATTACTTTTACCAATGATAACACAATGTTTTCCTTGTGTGGGAATTTTATAATAATCAATAAGTTTAATAATTCCTAGTGGAGTGGCCGCGCATAAATTTATATCTCCTGAAAGCACACAACCTAAATTATACTTTGTAAAGCCATCAACGTCTTTTTTTGGATCTATCAAATTTATAATATTTCGGTCAATATGAGAAGGAAGGGGTAATTGAATTATACATCCATGAATTGATGTGTCATTGTTAATTTTTTGAACTAATTGTGACAATTTTTCATTAGTTGTATCTAAAAGGTGTATAAGTTCGTAATCTATATTCAGTTTTTCACTCATTCTCTTTTTTGCTTTCAAATAAACCATAGATGCTGAATTGTGTCCTACTTGTATTGCTACAAATTTTGGTTTTGATGACATTTTAGAAATAATATCTTTTAACTTGTTTTCTTCTGTCTTACTTACCAATTTTCCATCAATTAATATCATATTTCTTATATATAAATTTTCCCCCATCAAAAAACTCACAAGACGACGCGATCACACTTTCTTAGTTCTACGCAATTTTAGATATAAAAAATGATGAGGGTTTATATATAAAATGAAAAACACCATGATTAAAACACTCTTCCTTATCAGCATCTCAGCAGTTATGACTTTGAATTTCCCAAAATATAGTCAGAGATATGTCTTCACCCCGTCAAAATATCCTGATGATAATTATTTTCAGATTAAAAGTGATGAACCAAAAGAAAAGCCAGAAAAGATTTGTGAATTTTGTGATAAGTGCAATAATGAAGAACGATGTAGTAACAACCCAGATGAAGCCGAGCACCGAGAAGATGATGAAGATAGTATTGAAAATTTTATAGGTGATGGATATTTAGAGGAACTATTTTGATTGGTCTATATTATCAGGAATCATAGTTTCATTTCCATTCACTCTTAATAAAAATCTATTAATCTTCTTCTTTGTTATGTTATAATTTGAGAAGATTCTGAAATGTTTTTGCTGTAATTCATTTAAACCAGTCTTACTAATGTTTGGAAGCCATGTCTTCCAGGGTGTAATATCTTCGATTTTTTTCCGTACTTGCTCTAATTCAATCGCTATTATAATGTAATATATGATGTAAATATATTGATCGTCCGGATGTGGTCCCAGTAATCTTGGTAATGTAGTAGTATTAGAAGATGAATAACAATTCGATAATATCATACTTTTTATGGTGGTATTTTTAACGAGTAAGGTAGGGTAAATACATTGAAGTAAAGATGTATAGAAAGTATGGTTGTTTCCAGATACTCTCTCTCCATGAGCCATTTTATCCAAACATTTTATTGTAATATCAAGTTTTTCATTTGTAGTTTTTGTAGAATCTTCATCCAATCCATTAAAAATATGACTAGGCATCAACAGACGAACCAGAGAGCCCTGTGATTTGATATAGTCTTGTTTCTTTATCCATGAATTATTTGGATTACAAAGATCATCAAAACATTTTGTGACAATATTTTTATCAATTTTGTTGTATGATGTATTTACGTAAAAATCTTTTGTTAATGAATATTGACGCAATTGTGTTAAAAGAGAGTATATATTACCATTAGAGTTTTCAATTTTAGAGTGGAATGAAGTGGGAACCCTTTTCAATCCAAAATCTTTGGCAGAGTCTTCCAATATTTTCATAAGTTCTTGTGGAGATTTGGGCTTATGATAAAACGTGATACAATTCTTAGTAATGTAGGAGAGGAATCTTTCACTAATGAAGTGGCGATTTAAAATACAAATAACGGGTGTTACAAATCGTGTGGTATTCTTCAGATTATGCAATTCGTCATAAAATGCCTTATCAGTTATTACATGAAGATTATGTATGAGAACGACATCTTTTTTACCAGTAAGGAAATACTCAATATTTCTATTAGTGACCATATGTTTTAGTTCATTTACAAATGTCTTCTTTTTTAATCGACTATGATCTTTATCGTATACACAATTGATATTGATACATCGATATGAGTTTTTATTTATAATTTTATTGATAAAGGTTTTTTTTCCTACACCAATATCACCAATTAAGAATACTAATCCTGGTTCTATCAAATCATTTACCAATTTGTTAAACCATAACTCCATATCACTATTTTCTTGATGCATTTGTTATACCGAATATGAAATATTATAACATATTTACTTTATATCTTTTACAAAATAGAGAACAGCAACAACAACAAAGGGGGAATAAATAGTACAAAGAAGTATTATTACAATAGACCTATCATAGTGTAATCTTAGGCGGTGCAAAATGTTTTCTCTTTCTGTTCGGTTAGAATTATCGATTGTGGTATCCAGTGTATCATCGGTTATATTTAGTATATAGTCATTATGAATAGGATTACAAATATGTATATAATATACATCCGAATGACGACAGAATGAACATGAAGGCTGGTTGTTTTTCCCATGCCATTCTTTGAAACATTCCGAACACAAAATATTCATACAACATGGCATTATTGCGATATTAACATTATCTTCCATACAAATAGGACATTCTATTGAGTCTTCTGTAGTAGATAAAATAATAGGGTTGGACGATGGTAATTCAACATCGTATATAGAATCGGTCATATCATAATGTGACTTAGTTTTTCTTTGAAGAAAATAAACGTGAAAGGAATGATTGTTCCTTTTTGGTAGGTCGTTTATATTCAGTACATCTGTGCTCGTATGAATATTTATAAATATCGGTACTTGACCCTTTTTTATTATGACTATATGATTGAGATATATGATTATCGTTTATGTGAGCGATTGGTCCATATGTTTGTGTGCTATTATCACGACTTAATATACTTTGTTCGGCATCTTTTGTATTTCCACAACATAAAATATTTTCACAATAATCCATAAAGTACTGTTATATTTTAATCAATTATAAGTATTTCTTCTTGGATAAGTATTACTTGTTTTCAAAAGAGTGGGTCTTTTTGGATGAATAACAGTGAGAGACCTTTCTCGTGTTAGAGACTTTCCACGACATAAAAAATTTAGAGGTGATGATGATTTTCGTCTTTTTGCAATCATACTATCTATATCAGACGATTTCATTAATGACTGAATGAATAATAAACTCTTAAAAGATGAGGGTCTTATTTTAGGATCAACGTGATGCAGAAATGGAATAATTTTAAGACACTTGTAGTTCTGGTATTTTTGCGGAATTTTATTCATCAACATACCAGTTGAAATTGAAATAGGATTTGTTCTTTTAGTAGTTAAAGTATAAACTATTACACAAAGAGCTGACCACACGTCAGCGTTGTATCTATAAATTTCACCATTAAATATTTCAGGAGCAATTGTATCAACTGTTCCACAATATGATTTCGCATGACTTGAATTACCTACATTTAACTCTCTTGATAAATTGAAGTCTCCCAATTTTAAGAGTATTGAATCGTTTTCTTTAAATACAAAGATATTAGAAGGTTTAATATCCCTATGTATTATATTCTTCTTATGAATATAAGATATTCCGGTGAATATTTGCGAATACCAGTCTAACAGAGTATAATCCGATATTTTTTGGACCTTAATAGATTCAATATGATCCGTTAATGTTCCATTCGCAAATTCAAGTAATATCCATACTCTATTATTAAGAATACCACTATCATACATTTTCAAAATATTGGTATGAGATGATTTTTGTAATATAGCTATTTCCTTGAAAGAAATTTCACAAATTTCCATGTCAGTATTTTTTTGTAATTTCAGCACTTTCTTTACATTGTTGTGTACCAATAAGTGTGCTTTAGAGAAACTTCCCCTTCCCAATTCTTTCTTCCATTTTGATTCTACTACCCATTTCGGTTTTTCTACTAAATCACTTACCCATGCGAAATAGTCGGCGCCGTATCCTTCGAGCCATCTTCCAATAGCCTTCCGGATTACCATCTTCATATCACTTCGTGTTTTTAAACTTTTATACAAAGTTAATAGTCCTTTTCCATTATATCCATTAATAATTCCCATCGCACTTTTTAAGATTGGTGGAGATTTTTCACATAATATTTTTGTATCCTCAGGTGTTTTTAATCCACCAAAAATATTTGAAGATGAACCTGAAGATATTGATTCACTACTCTCATTTCTTTTCATCTCATTATCATACGACGAGAGGGCTGATGAATAATAAGATTCGGGTGGTCCAGCTTTTACACTTTCTGGTAAAGGTTCAAAATTTGTCTCCATATTTTAAGAAAGTTTCTTTTTCCCTAAAAAAACACGCACTATTTCAGTCTGAGAATATTAAACAGCCTAAATTATATTACTTCATATAGTTATGAAAGGTAACTCTTGCTACAAAATTGATACATTAACATATAAGTCAGGATTATTAGATAATGTAGTAAATGCCGTGTATGTATTATTAATGGAAGGTTCTGACAGAAAATCTAATGTATATCGCCAAATTGAAGATTACAAGTTATCAACCCATAATCATATAATTATCAACAAAGGTTATAAAAAATGTCCTAAGACTTTATGCGCCCAAAAGCCTCGGTATGACTTAATGAATGCAAATATTTATGTAATGAAAGACGCTGAAAAAAATGGATACAATAATATCCTTATACTTGAAGACGATTTCATACTTGATGAAAGAATTAGACAACCATCGGTAATCAAAGATTTGGAGACTTTTACGTCAAATAATGAATTTGATATATATAACCTCGGATGTGTTTGCCCTATTATGAATTTCTGGCGTTCTAGTGGAAAACATATTAAAATGACTTGGCGTGGCACTACTCATGCGGATATCATTTCAAAAAATGGCAGACAAAATATTTTAAAAAATTTCAATAAAGATCCATGTATGAAAAATAAAATCTCTCATTTTCAAGGATTTCACGACGTTTGGTATAATTATGTTTTAAATAAACAGTATATGTATTACCGTCCTCTTTGTTATCAGACATTTCCTGAAACTGAAAATAAGAGTGAATGGTCTCATTGGTTCATTGATTTATTTTTAAGAATACTTGGTCTTAATAAAAAAGAAAAACCTGGATGGGATATATTATACGTTCTAACATACCTTTTGAGTATTGTTTTAAATTTGTTTCCATTATTATTTATAATTTTGGCGTATATTCTACTTCGAAGTTTTTATGGAACACCAAAAATCTTGACTAATAGGGCATAACTAAACGATTCATATGCTTCGCATGTTCTTTGAAGTCTTTATCTTCAAGAATGCCAGAGATGTGTCTAACAATATCGACTGGTAGTTTTTTGGAGAGATATACGTATGTTTTCCAATACTTTTTATAACGCTTCTCTATTAACTTATTCCATAAAGCATTTTGAAGATATATCAATTCATTTAGATTTTTTAAATCGTAAGACCAATGTATCCATTTTTTATTCTTTTCGTCATGGTACCACCAACATGTGTAATTAGAAAGATACCCTTTATCGAAGGCATTACTACGGATTTCCGTAAGATCATTTATTTGTTCGCGCGCAACTCTCTCATCTTCATCAGAAGATGAATTGTCCGAATCATACATAAACCTCTTATGAATACACATATAAAATTTATCATTTGATCTATGATTAAAGTCAAAACTCTCGTCCCACGCGAAACTTGTCTCAATGTTCTTTGACCGAACTACATAATCTATTCGATACGTATAATTTTCCATGAGATAATCATCGTATTCTTCACAATGTATTTTATCATAGTCAACAATATCAGACATTTTCGTATTTTACTATAAGTTTTTATAGTTTTGTTAATCTAAAATTTTGGCTTACCTGAGAACTTTTCTCATCATTTTTCTAGAACATGCGTGAATGTGAAACCTTGGTGGGTTTTTAATATTTTTTTAAGACATTTATCAATAGAACCCGCATCAAAATTCTTTCCACGAATCTTTTCTTTTAGTTCTTTAACACAGTGAGGAATATAAAATGATCTCATAACTTCAACCCCCTTTTTATCACATACAATAAACTCATTTTCTGGGTAGAGTTCTGCTAATCTTTTATTTTCTCTTGACTTATCTTCCATATTTTCTTTATGAGTTCCTAAACGTAGTGTTTCAAACCAATTCGAATAACGAATGACTTTTCCTGTTTTTTTATCGAAAGTATTGGAACGATGTTTATCATCATGAAGGAGAAATTTATCTCCTATTACTTTCACAGAGAATGCTTCCCAAACTAACATAGAAAGATCAACACAGTTAAAACGACTATGATTAGACCCTTCTTCTTGGCTTCCATTAGTTATTTTCCCAAAGTTCGTCATTATTCGCCCTTTATTAGAGATTGCTTTTGGAGGAATTCTACCTTCAATTTTTTTATATCTATTAATAATACCTTCTTTTTGACACCACTCTTCCAATGTTTTCCATATTTCATCATCTAAATCCTTTTGTGAATTCGAATGCTCTTTTGTATATTCGAATGTAAGTCTTTTTTTGTAAACAGTTTTTCTTTTACCATTGAGACAATTACTTATACGTGCAGGAGAGACATTGATTTTAAGCGTTTCACTTAAATACTCAACAGCTTTTCGAGTCGAGTGAAATTCTCCCCCTATTTGTTTTCCATCCATTTTCACAATAAAGGATTTGCCTTTCGATTGTGCTTGTCTAAGTGCCCTTTCTTTATCATTGAAAAGACCACTCCTTCTGGAATTCTCACTTTGAGGGACGGCTTCTAAATATTTATAATGACATGCTTTATGTTCTTGTTTGATATGGTCAACGGTGGCATCATTGTTTCCTCGACGCCGCCGCAAATTGCCCTTAAGATTTTTACAGAATGGTTTCCAATCTAAATCAGAATAATAAGACCATAATTGAAGATGATGAACTCGGAATAGTTTTGTTTCACCATTTTTTAATGTCAACTTATAAACTCCCCCTTTATTTTCACTCATATATATCTTCTTAAACGTCCCATCTTTATTCTCATTCAGACGATATCTATGTCCTTCAGGAGTCATAAAATATTCGAACATCAATTCATGTAGTTCCCCCTTTTCATTTCTAGCAATCAATAAAGCGTCTTCATTATTAAAAGGGCTCTTCGTGTAATTGGGCTCACCATAAATAAGAAGACCATTTTCAATTTTTTTAATATAGTCTTCCAACTGTTGTTTCGATTTAATCTTCCTATACTCTTTATACGGTACTTTCATATTACTATGTTGAATTATACTTATTAATTAATCATTTTTCTGTAACAAACTTAATTAAGACTAAATTACTAAACAATTCTTAATGGATTGGGTTGATCGTGTTTCACCACAATTACCAAACGAGTTGTGGATTAAAATATTGACACTTAGCGCAATAGTCGACGCGCGCCGAGGGAGATTACTTAAAGAAATACGAAAATATAGAAAAAAACGAGCTATGGAGAAATTCTATCGAGAGTATTACGGAGATGATGATTTTGACTGGCTTTTTAACGATATTTCAACTTGGATGAACGACTATCGTGGCACTCTCTTTGTTATAACAGATAAATTGAAAAATATATACAAACAACACTTTGGAATAGATATAAAAAATAATGATGATATTACCAATTTTGAAACGGACCGTTCTAGCAAAGAGTTGTGGAATTTGTATTACAATATTTTGTCAGAGAAACAAACAGACGAATTATACGCGCGCTTCTTGATAGATTCAAGAAATCAATTTATGGTGTGGAATCAGATTCCTTTGTAAATATATATAAATTATAGTAATGGTAAAACCGGTTAAAAACAAGAAAACTGAATATAAAATCAAGAAAACAAGAAGAAGACGCTCTCCTATTTCAGCTAAGAAGAAAAAGACAAAAAAGGGGGGTGCCCTCGACGCGCTTAAATTAGCAGGTAAAGAAGGAATACCGAGATTACCGAAGGATATAAGTGAGGTAGTACGTGGCTTTTTACCACAATTATTAACTAGCGAAAATATTCATAACGCGGTTAGCGATTACTTGGATGGTGATGACGAGAAAAAGAAGAAGTTAATAAAAATGTATGGAACTATTGATAAATGGGATGTCTCTATGGTTAACAATATGCGAGGGCTATTTAGTGGGCATAATCTACAATTTAATGAGAATATTGGTGGTTGGGATGTTTCTAATGTTACTGATATGAGTTGTATGTTTCATTATGCGATTAATTTCGATCAAGATATCTCTCAATGGAATGTTTCCAATGTTGTTAATATGGAGAATATGTTTGACGTCGCAAAAAAATTCAATCAACCCTTAAATCAATGGGATGTTTCAAATGTAACAAATATGAGTAAAATGTTTCGATCGGCGCGTAAATTTAACCAACCATTAGATCAATGGAATGTTTCAAAAGTTATGGATATGTCTGAAATGTTTCTAGGAGCATACGATTTTAACCAACCATTGTCCGGATGGAATGTTTCATATGATGCAAATTTAAACGATATGTTTAAAGGAGCAAGTAGTTTTCAGTATAGCGGCCTAACAACGCCCCTTCATTCGATAACCTTCCAAAGTAATAATTAGGAATTGAAGTTATAATATAAATTATATATATATATTAATGGGAGAAGATTATGCTGATTTAATAATGTGTAGAAGAAGTAAGTTGTTCAAATCGTTGTCTGTAGAGAAAAAAAAAATGGCACTTAAAAGGATGGCTTATAAGGATCTCATCCCTCTTAGAAGACCCTGTGATATGTGCTGTACGGGACAAGCGTATGAACCTGAACCTGAACCTGAACCGATAATTTACGTTTGGCCGAATTGTGCGCCTGGCTATGAGGCGTGTCCCGACGGGGTTTGTCGTCTTGAGGGAACATGTTAAATATTGTAAGAACTATTTTCTATACGCTCTCCCTTTCTGGAAGAGTCTGGGGTTCGGTATAATTTAGTATAGTCCAATTTCACTCCATCATCACGCTGCATATATCCTTTAATATCAATTTTACCTTTATGAGTATCTATATGACATTCTTTGCAGAGCACTACAAGATTTGATTTAACATTTTTATGAAAATTATCAATAAAACCGTCTTGATTAGCATTGCATTGCATATTGATATGATGAACGTCAAGAGGTAGAGACATAGTGTCATCATTAGGTGTATAACCACAAATTTGACAACATTCTACAATTACAGAGCTATTGTATCTCGAACGTTTGGAATCTCTTGTTTTACGTTTCTTTACACTGTTTCTATCAAGCATTTTAATAAATTTCTTATCATTGAAAACCGACTTGGCTATCATCGAACCATAATTTCGTTCTTTTGGAGGACCAGGACTTAATTTTCGTTCAAATATTAAACCATTGTCATCAATACCTACTTTTAAATGGACGACATCTACTCCACTTATTTCTCGCGTCGTGTCTAAAAGTTCAAATAAATGTGTGGCAAAAATAAAACTCGATTTCTTTTCAACAAGCCATTGGATCATTGTTGTGACAATGCTTGTAGCAGAATCTCTTTCAGTGGAACTGCAGAATTCATCAGCAATAACAAGACTTCTGTTATCCGTTTTATTAACACATTTGTTTGCTTCATTAATCTCACAAATGAATGATGAATGTGCGTCAAAAAGGTTGTCAGTGTTTCCAATCCTTGTAATTATTTTTTCGTAAGGACGCAATTTAAACGTTTCAGCGGCTACAAACATTCCAGACTGAGCCATTATAACAGATAAACCAACACTTTTCATCAAAGATGATTTACCGACTGAATTGACACCATATAGCAAATAACTATTTGATGAACTAATATTAATATCATTTGGTACAAATGGCTTACGTTCATTTCTCAATAGTTGCTCGATAATGGGATGCCTTAAAGATTTAGCCTCAACACTGGAATCCTCTGTATCAATTAATTCAGGACGACAGTAATTCCACTCAATCGCAGACGTTGCAAAAGAATAATAAACGTCCATCCACGAAAGTGCATCGATAACAAACTCGATTGTATTTTTGTAATAAATTTTATACCACTCTTTCGCATATAAATTTACTAATCTATATTCAATCTGTGTCTTTTTTGAGTTCAATAGCACCCACTTCTCAGATAGTGTGTTTAATCTGGGTGACGTTAATTTCGCAGAATTAGTGTTTGTGGAAATTTCAATGTTATCAGGATTATTATTAACTAGTTTCTTCTTCAAATCAGTAGCGCGTTTTTTTGTGGTTGATAAAAAGAAACCATTTTTCTCATTGTATTCCTTTTTAATTTCAACATCAATCAAATCTCCCAAATATTTGGTTAATGCAAGTATCTCTTCGTCAATATTCGCCAAACTTTGCCAAATAGTATCTAATTCTTCTGATATTCCCTCTTTGAATACATTGTGATTCTCACCAATATTTTCTACATCAAATACTTCGTGAATTTTATCACAATATTGTTTAAAATTGTCAATTACTGTATTGTCTGGAAGCCAAGTTGGTTTTAGTTCTTGTTTATCAAAAAGTTCAAGAAGCGTTATAATCTTGTCATTCATCTGAACTATTCTTGGAATATCTTTGTATACATTTACCTTTCCGACTGCAAACTGTCTATAAAGACGAGATAAATCCTTTATTTTTAAATGAGTTTTAACTTCCTGCAATAATTCACGATTATTTAGAAAGTATTCAACGCTGTCATAACGTGATTTCAGTTCGTTAATATCGCAAGAAGGTGAAGTCATAAGAGACCGAACCCTCTTTT
>CERI01117527.1_pt1 | contig 20724 bp, 15 predicted proteins | sample 350261 | NCBI WGS metagenome assembly CERI01 (sample SAMEA2620979, study PRJEB7988) | marine metagenome | isolation source: saline water (ENVO:00002010), including
AAAGTGTACGTGAAAATGCATTCCTCCCTTTAACACAAGAAGATGAGGCATCCAAATATCGGTATCCACTATTGTCTGAATATATTCGTAAACTAAAACCGGTGAATATCATGAACGATCACGGTGGTAATAGTGAAACTGCGAAGAAGGGGGACGAATCTAGAACACATGCATGTATGTTTCGTGTCAAGACAAAGGACTTTTATAGTTCTCAAAACGAGTCCATCTTTCAAGGTGCCAATACCATTCTACAAAAAGAAAAGGACCAATTATTTGAATATGTGATTGATGGGTTAATTTTCACACCTTTTCATACTGGAGTCGGTGGCGATCGTCCTAATGTGACTGGACCCATTTATAAACACACATGGGATATGTCTTTTAAGTGGAAACCTCCAAAGTTCAATACGATTGATTTCCTCGTGTCTTTGAAAAAGGATAAAACCGGCAAGGACGAAATCCATAATGTATTTCAAGAAGGAACCGACTTGACAACCTCTCAAAACATTCTGCAATATAAAACGCTTGTATTACGATGTGGATTTGACGAGAGAAAACATGGATATATTAACCCTATGTTGGATATGATTAATGACACATTGCCAACCGTCGGAAATCGCGACAATGAAGAAACCTATAAACCAGTTGCGTTTCAACCAACAAATCCATACGCGCCGGATGCGTCATTGTGTAATGTGTCGCTTACGAATAACGGCGATGGTGCCATGGTTCTCATGACCGAAGAAAACGAATATTTCGAGGAGGATATGATTGTCGAGTTTTATTACGATCAAACCAAAACGGGTCCATGGAGATGGGTTCCGTTGCGTGTGCGTTATGATAAAACAAACGATTTACGTGCCGGTGGAAGAAATTATGGAAATGCATATCACGTTGCAAATTCCAATTGGCATTCCATTCACAATCCAATCACACCCGATATGATTAGTTCCGGTATAGATATCCCCGAAACGACAGTTGGCGAAGACGTTTATTATAACCGTTCAGGAACTCGCACAAACACACGTCCTTTGCGCGATTTTCACAATTCCTATGTGAAACGAAAATTGATTTTGGGTGTAAGTAATCGCGACGATACGCTGATTGATTATGCTGTGGGTAAAGCGGGAGATTTACCTAAATGGTTAGCCGCAAATTTAAAATTCGTATTCGGAATAGACGTTTCGAGGGATAATATTGAGAATCACATTGATGGTGCGTGCGCGAGATATTTAAATTATCGTAAAAAGCATCGATATATGCCCGGTGCGTTATTCGTCACTGGAAACAGTGGATTAGTAGTAGATAAAAAGCCACAAACGATTCGTTCTGGAAAAGCATTTGCTAGTGAGAAAGATCGACAAATTGCGATGGCCGTATTCGGTCAAGGTGCCAAAGACCGTGATGAATTGGGCGAGGGAGTATACAAGAGATATGGTATTGGCGAAGAGGGTTTCCAAATAAGTTCTTGTCAATTTGCCATGCATTACTTCTTTGGAGACGAAACTTCGTTGTATACTTTCCTGCAAAATGTTGCTGAATGTACGAAAGTGAATGGATACTTTATTGGCACTTGCTATGACGGACAAGCGGTTTTCGATTTGTTGAAAAAGAAAAAGCGCGACGAGAGTTTCTCCATTTATCGCGAAGACCAGAAGATGTATGAAATCACGAAAAAATACGATCATACAGGTTTCCCAGAAGACGAAAACTCATTGGGTTATACAGTAGACGTTTATCAAGAGAGTATCAACAATACCTTTTCGGAATATTTGGTGAACTTTCCCTTTCTCATACGTGTCATGGAAAATTTTGGTTTTACATTAATAACACCAGAGGAATCGAAATCAATGGGTCTTCCCAATGGGTCTGGTCTTTTCAGTGAACTGTACGAAACAATGTTATCGGAGGTTGACCGTAATCCTCGTAAAAACACGGAATATGGAGAAGCGGCCAAACTAACACGGGAGGAAAAGCAAATATCCTTCTTGAATCGATATTTTGTATTCCGTAAAACGCATAGTGTTGATGCGTCCAAGGTAAGTAAATTATTGAAACAACAAATGCAAGAGGAAGATGATGAAGCAGCGGACGAGATTATTGAACGTATTGAAAAACAAGATGATAAAATAGACAAGGCAGAGGAGAAACCAAAGGTCCATATTATTCGCAAACGAAAAGCAAAAAAAGGGTCTGAAAAAATCACAATTGAATAATAAAAATACAATTCACAAAATGTAAATTATGAAAAATAACTGTTTTTTAATATATTTATTCTATTTCGTAGATAAATATATTAAACGTTGCGATTGCAATATATATAGTCTCCATGTTACATTTTCAATTGCCACGAAGCAATCCAAAATTATATAATAATATTTCTATAAATATGAAAACTGAAAACGATGAAGAAGAAAATGTGAAACACACAGAGTACGCATCTTCATCACTTTCTTTTTATTTGAAAGACATTAAAAAAAGAATCGATCATCAAGAACAAAAGTGGGATATCTATAAACGATATACAAATCCGTATGAATATATTCATACGAATATTCCAGAAAAAAAAAGATGTGTTTCAAAATATAAGCCTTTATCGAGATCTTACTTTAAAATGATTGAAATTACGCAATATTTTCGTCTGTTAGATAGATATTATAGCAAAGAAGTTGGCCCAATAAAGAGTTTCCATTTGGCAGAAGGTCCAGGGGGGTTTATTGAAGCATTGGTCCACTTAAGAAACAATAAGGAGGATGAATACATTGGAATGACGATGTTGAACGATCAAACAGATCCAAATATTCCAGGATGGAAAAAAAGCGCACAATTCCTAAAAGAAAATACCAATGTAAATATTGAAAACGGAAAAGATGGTTCAGGAAACATTTTATCTATTGATAATTTTGATTATTGCTATCAAAAATATGGCGGAAGTATGAATATCATCACAGGTGACGGTGGGTTCGATTTTTCAGTGGATTTTAATAGTCAGGAACAAAATATATCGCAATTGCTATTCGGGCAAATAGTATACGCATTGGTTATGCAAAAATACAAGGGGTCTTTTATACTAAAAATATTTGATTGTTTTATGAATCACACTATCGATCTTCTTGCCTTGCTGTCATCGTGTTATGAAAAGGTTTATATTACCAAACCCCAAACAAGTCGTTATGCAAATTCAGAAAAATATATTGTGTGTAAAAATTTCATATACAGACACAATGAACGTTTGTATCGTCATTTGCGTGTATCTTTCGCCTATATGTTACAAAACGCAGAAAAGAAGATTGTTCGATATTTATGTCTACCATTAACCTCTATATTTTTATCAAAAATAGAAGAATGTAATGCCATTTTCGGACAACAACAAATTGAGAATATACATTTAACGTTGAATATGATTTTGGATAAAAATGATAATCGCGATTATTTGGTTCGAACCAATTTGCAAAAGTGTATTGCGTGGTGTGGAAAATATAACATAGCCTATCATTCATTTGGGTAATAATCGGTAATATTTCATCATTTTCTCAAAATTGGATTCTTTATTCTCGTTACAACAATGAATACAGCCTATACCTTTTAGATGAAGCCCGGGTAATATTTTAAAATCACCATGTTTTTTACAAGTAACAATTACTTTGTCATGGCGCGATATATAATTTGTTTTCTTATATTTGTATTTTTTTCGATGAATTCGTTGGACGGCATTTCGAAATATACGATTTTGTCTAGGAAATGTAATCGGCATTTTATTATTCGTATGATCTCTATACCCCAAAATGTATTTTATAAAATGAAAACATGTCATCATTATATTTACGAAATATAATGATTTGGATCGGTACGATATACGCGTTATTTGTCTAATAACTATCAAAATGATTATTTTTTAGGAACACATGAATTCGGTACACACTGTGTTTGGACTCCAATCTTATCCTTTACTGTGTATGCGTCTGAACTTTTACCATATGCTAATGCATTCCCAACTTGCGAACCATATGCTTTTGTGAAAATTCCACCGGTCGTAGTAATGGAATTATAATTCAATCTTAATGTACGAGCACTCGAAGAGACACCACCTTGTTGTGCGAATTTATAATTGTTTGGCTTGTTCTCAGATTCAACGTAATTTGTATTTGGGTCAGGACAATAATTCACACCTTCCTGGTTGACTGCGTATTTATTTCCCTCACTTCCAGGCGCACCAGGTTTGACATTTGGATTCCCACTGCGTAAATAATTATATTGATTTTGCTCGAAAGTTCTTCCGCGAGTAGATAAATATTGCTTGGATGTGGTGCAATAGGGAGTAGGAATCTTGCCAGGAATGATTTTTTGGCGTATCATACCCGCACTCCGCACACGACGTCTTGCGTTGGTTGCTGGATCTAAACACACATCGTCAGTTGTAAATGCGCTACACGAACCAGGTTTTTCGGTGCTATTACTGGTTAAAGTAATATCTAACGTGTTTTGTACGGCATTACATTCACAGGGGTCCTTTTCAGGAACCACTAAATATCCATTTGGTCTATTAAATACATCGATACTTGCCGAATTGCGCTCATTTGAATTTTCAACGTCTTTACTCACAATTTCACGACGATATAATTTCACAGGTGGCGGTAAAAACAATAGTGATTTTTGCATTGGGTAATTCGGCTCATTTTTTTGAATGGAAGAAGTAATCTGGTTAAATGTTTTACCTTTCCATGCAATATATGGAACCGTATCATAATTTTTTGCCTGTGGTTCAAACATGTTATATATAATCTTTTATATTTTAATCTGACTCTTAACGAATTAAAATTGCCAGAAATCTTCATCGGTGTAAAATAGTATAAACATTGGATATGATTTATAGTAGTAATGAATATTGTAATAAATACGAAAGAACTTTTATGCAAAGAAAAGCAATATAATTTACATAATAATATACACTTTTTAGATTCAAAAACGAATAATATTATGGTTGGGGAATTCACAAAACTTATTTTTACAAATGAAAATATGACATTAAATGGATTATATCTTATATCTGATTTGTGTATTTCTAATGAAAAAAGGGATAATGACTTTCGTGGAAAACAATTGGTATCGTTTCATTGCAATCATTTGCAGAATATCTCTGTAGTTCACGACTTTATTCAAATTGAACGCAAATTATTGGACCTGTATATGGAATATAAACAATGCGCAAAACGACCGAAATTTGTCCTGCAACAACAACTTATGAATGAGTCAATACAATTATATTACGAACCCTCCTTTTATCGTAGTAATACGACCGTTTTAAAGATATCGGGGATTTGGGAAACCGATACATCATACGGAATCACTTATAAATTCATACAAATGTAATTATCAATGGTCTACAAAAATAAATTATGTTTATGTCGAGATGGTCTAAACGGTATTTTGCCATTCGCCAAATGATGAACTTTCCGTTCATTCATATTTTCATTTACTCCTGTATGAAATTGTGTGACGTCCACTATATTGTTGTTTTTGATTGTATATTTTAAATGGAATATTGAATTCGATCCTTCGATCGTTTTTTTGGCATATCGATCAAATTCCGCGCGGTTTACGTCTCTTTTGACTCCGTCACTCATATGCATCATATTTACATCGTGCATATTATAAAAGACCGAACGGTCGATGACAATACCCGCGTTTTTTACACGTGTATTGAGTAAATTATCTTCATACCCCCACGCCCAAAAATTCGGGAATCCGTTTACACGTTCAAAATCTCCGGCTTTTATTGAAAAAATACCACCTAGAGTAAAGTGAACTCCATAAAAGTGTTTTACAACACCCGGAACCGTATCATATGGCAAAAAATTTTTCACATAAGGTAATGTGTCAAGATCGTTAAACACGAGAGTAATATTTTGATATGTTTCGGGATATAAATCGCGTACAATATGAAATCCAATATTCTTTAAAGCACCGCGATTGAAGGAACGAGTGTCACACTGATGGACGATTAAAATGCGATATTGTTCTTTTGGGACATCTTCCATGATGTATTTCATGTGTCGATTAAAAAAATCTAATTGTAATTTTCGGTCACGGTATGGAACGATAAAAACGATTTTAGGCGTAACTGCTTTACTACAGTCGCTCATTTTATTATTTTCCGATTAAAAATAATAAACCTTTACGCGAAATGGTAAAATCGTATTCGCCTATTTCACATATTTATCTAAAATACATTTAGGAACCAATTTATCAGTTAACAATTGGATTTTCTTGAAACATTTGTTTATTGTTACTTCACTCACATTAGCCACATTTCGAACATCACCTTTCGTGAACTTTTGATTACATATTTGTCCCACAAAGTAGATGATTCCGGCTGAAATGGATTGGGGAGTATTGTCATTGATGTAATTTTCCTTTTCAATCTTCATTGCCACAAATTTCGCCAATTTAATCAGTTCCGAATTCATCGATAATTGCGAACAATATCGCTCGATAAAAGCACTGGGGTTGCTCGTACACAACTTATCACTTTGCGAAGTAATACCGTCATTATTACGGTCTATATTACATAAAATATTTACCGCAACAGAACATCCATTTGTAGCACTCGTTTTATCTAGTTTGAAGATATCGGCAATTTCGTGCGATGTTCGCGGACAATTGTTTAGACGACATGACAAATAGATGGATGCCGCTTTTATACCATCACGATTGATACCGCGAAACATCTTTTGTTGCGAAATGTCTTTGTGAATTGCCATCGCATGATCGATGAATATTTTTGGAATACCGGCATTTTTAGCCATGATGGTGATGAATTGAAACTCATCGTATAATGATTTTTCATTGTGCGGCATAGCTTGCCATTCCGTCCACTTTCGCAATCGTTTCATCTCAAACGACGCATTTTGAGGACATAATATTTTACACCCATACGACGATTGTTCCAATAAAGGGTTTATTGGATTTCCACATCGTGTCGGGTCATTTGCATTTTTGTCTTCTGAACCGTAAAATCTCCATTCAGGTGAATAATCAAGTGTATCTGTATACATTCGTCCACAACTTTTATTCGTACATGTTGGAAATCCATCGTCCATTATTAAAAGAGGACTTTCACAGAAATTACATCGAGAAAAGGAACTTGTTTCCTCGTTTATTTTTGCACTGTCCGTCTCCGCATCATAAACACAATGTATATTATCTTTTGAGTCTGCCGTTTTGGAAATATTCTCGTCGAATATAGCCCATAATGATTCTTTGGCTTTTTTCGTAATTATCGTCTTCTTCTTCTTTGTTTTTGCAGATTTTTCATATTTATAGATTGACATTCTTTAATCGTGTTTACAATGTATATATGTTTTCAATTTTATATCCTTTTCAAATATTACTTTAGCGGGATATATATGGTTAAATTGGTTTTTGCTTTTTCTCAGGATAGTATAACTTTAATTATATGGCATCATTAATCGCTGAAGAAGGAGCTGAATTAGCTGGACCTGCAATCGAACATGCCGCTGCAGGTGCGGCGAAAGATGCAACTGAAGACGCAGCAAAATCAGCAGAAAAATCAGCAGAAAAATCAGCAGAAAGAACACCACATAATACAGAAGATCATTCAAATCATTCGAATCGAGAAGGTAATACAGGAATGCGCGATAATCAGGGTAATACAGGAATGGGTGGTAATCAAGGTAATGCAGGAATGGGTGGTAATCAAGGTAATGCAGGAATGAGCGATAATCAGGGCGATAGTTCTGGTTCCTTGCAGAGCTTTTCGGCATTAACACCAACCGAACAACAAGAAATAGTTGATCAAGTTTCGAAACATTTGGTTGATAAAATTTGTTATACACTGGTAGCCCCTAACTCAGATTTACCAAATGAATTAATTTCTATAACAACCGATACCATTCGCAACACTTTTTCGAACACTGATTTAGATGCAAAAAGTAGATTAAGTGACACCATTATGGGGGGAATTCAACAAGCAGTTCGATCTATTAAAGGAAGTTCAATGCTATTATATTCCATTTTACAAGACGGTCAGGGTATGCAAATGTATCGTAATTTAATCATTAAAATTTTTGAACATGCTAAAAATAAAACACCTACCGGTTCAGGATACGTCCAAAATTTTGTTCGAAATGTGGTGAAAATAATAGGCGAGCAACCTAAGGAAATATTTATGTCACCATCAGGTCAAAGGGGGGGTAGTATAAGGAATCATACCGTTCGAAAATATCGCAAAAAATGGTCGACCACCCAGAATAAGCGGTCTAACCAAACGGGTGGTGCATTGGAGGACTGGAATCCAATGACATCACAACAAGAAAAAGATGCCAGAAAAAAACAGTATGAGGAAAAACAAGCTGCCATAGAAAGACAACGAGTTGAAGATGAAGATGCCAAAGAAAGACTACGAATAGAAACGGAAGGTAACGTTCAACAAAATAGAGATTTAATTGATACATCAGATAATACATTAAACGCACTTAATGACGGAAATGGAGATGTAGAGACTTTAAAAACATTAAGTCCTCTTCACTACAAGGTGTTTGGAAATGAAAACTATGCAAAATTATCTGATGCAGAATTATCCGCAAAAATAAAATATCCCAGTGGCGATGATGATATATCCGCTTTAACCGCCCACCAAAATGATCGACAATTGTTGAAGGTCCAAGAAAATACACGAAAGTCTCAGGCGCAGTCATATATAGATAAACATCGGACAAGTGATACCATAATGGGAAAAATGTATAATACTGGAGTACGCACAAGAAATTTGTTTTCACGCTCAACACCGTCGATTAAAGATGCGATGGGAAACGAACAGGAAGCTCAACAAAAAGCTCAATCACAAATCGATGCAAAACTAAGACATCAAGGTTTATTAAATGATAAAGTAGTCGCAAGAAAATCTCATTCCGAAAATATTGCAAATATTAGACAATTATATAATACAGGTGAAATTAGTCATGAAGAAAGAGATGAACGTTTAAATGATGCAAAGGACGACCATGAAATAGATCGTATGAGCCGACTTGCGGAAATAAGTCGTGCTAAAGCGAACGCAAATCCAAATCGATCTCGCGGAACTCGTAGGTTAGCCGAAAAACGTCAGGCAACCGCAAATCAATTAATTGCCGAACGTGATCTTAAAAATAGTAGACGCGAACTTGAAACGGCCAAACAAGGTGATGATGCTGGTAAAATACATGCAGCAAGACAAAAAGTTATCGCACATGAAAAAAACGTCCAACAAAAAACTGATGCGGCAAATAAACACAGATGGGTTAACAAACAATCTTCCACCCTGAAAAAAGGGCCTAGTCGACTTGGTAATTTTACCAAAAAGGCCAGGTCTTTAGGTAGTCGTATGTCATCTAGTATGAGTCATCGTCAGGGTCAGGGTCAGGGTATGGGTCAAGGTCAAATGAGTGATAAAGCGCAAGAAATTGTAAAGGATTTTAGTACAGAATTATTAAAGAGTGTTTCGACACGCCTGGGAAAAATGGAAAATATGTTATTACGTAAGATTTTAGACGCAGTATATTTCCATTTAGAGCATCATCCTAAACCCATATTGGAATCAGTTGTAAATGTCATGACAAATCCGACAGTAACAGAAGGTTTAAATGGTGCATCAACCAAAATATTAATATGTTCGTGTCTCTATAATGATGCCGTGACATTCGGTTCAACCATTACAGATACTTATAACAAAACCAAAACAAAATCTATCGATGAAAATCGCGCCGATTATATTGCTTCTCGTGGGTTCGTCGATAAATTTACCGAAAAGTATCTTGAGGATATAAGTAAAAAGGTATTCCCTAAATAAATATATTTGCACTAATTACATGCAAATATATTCGTTTTTATTTATTTTTTTAGATTGTCTAACAATCGAGCTTATGCGTTTTCACTTGCCTCCAATGGGGGCTCCGTTGGAGATGCGGGACGCTCGTTATTCTCGCGACGTCCACCACCATTGCGATACTTATATGTGGGTCTTTGAGGCTGAGCGTCGTGGGCCACCTGACGAGTCTCGCACAAAATAGGTCCATTGCGAACTCCGGTAATATCTGCTGCATGGAACTCATGCTTCTCGTTCTCGGAACGAGTCAATACAAAATCAACGTACTCACCTTGGACCAAATACTTGTATTGGGAGTTTGTAACACGAATCGATGAATAATGCGCGAAAATATCCTTGCCTGACTGTTCTTGTCCCTCGGAAACAGTAATAAATCCAAAACCCGCCTTGTTGTTAAACCATTTTACCATGCCTGTAAGTCTTTGTGTGTCAGCCATCGTACTACTCTGTATACACTATACTATATATCGTGTTTATACTGTTTTGCATTATTAATATTATTCATTGCATTCATCATCTTGACTCTGTTTACTCGATTTGACCGATTGAACGATCTCTTCAGGGTAATTCATGTCTTCTAATATGGAAACCGCGCCTTGAACTTTGGATATACCCTTCTTTAAACTGTATGTGTAGACCATTTTACCACCCTTTTCTTTTACATTCATCTTATAGTTAGATATCTGTTTGGATTTCTTCAATTTGCTACAAACCGAAGTATAATGGGTGGTAAGGATGAAATCCACATGTGAAAACTTGGCCGTATATTTGAGAAAGGCATAGGCCGATATGGACGCTTCCACTGGATTCGTTCCTGAATACAATTCGTCGAAAATACAATAATGACGATACCCCTTTTCGGCAGGATATTGCTGAATACTATCAATAATCTCTTTGCACCGACGTGATTCTGCTTGAAATAAACTATCGCGCTCCGATGTGTCGGGAATATTCAAGTAAGAATGGATATGTGTATATGGTCGTATTGAACCCCGCTCGAAAAATCCCACACCGAATTGTTGACACATGACAACATTGATAGTATTTGTTTTGAGGAGAGTCGTTTTACCCGATGCATTGGGTCCCGTGATAATAATCTTTTTCGACAAATCGCATGTATTTTTCACACACTCATCTTCTTGAATATGAAATGGATAATATTGGTTTTTGAAACAAGTGGGTTTGTCCTGGGAAAAAGATACCGGTCGTAAGATGTTGCTTTGAAGATGACGTTTTAATCCACGCAAATTATCTATGTATCCCTCGAAACCAAAGGAATATCGCAAACTTTCTTCGTATTGAGGATGTGCGTGCAGTTCATAATAACATTTCATTAAATATCCGACGCTACCTAATTTATAAATAAATTTCTCGACGGGTTGGACTGGCTCGAGCATTTGACCGAATTCACGTAATACAGTCGAGTGAAATTGCGTAGCCGTGCAAAATTGGGTGTGTTGCGTTTTCCCACCATGCGCGTTTGTATATTGGTCCATGAGTCGAACACTTGATCCAATGTATTCTTTCAACGTACATACGTAATGATTTACTTTGTGGATATTGTTGTAAAAACGGATACAGGATATTACGTTATGATACATTTGATAGAAATAAAGACCCCCCATCATTACCACATACATGAGGTTTTGAGCCGACATATTGGTAAAACATCCGAGGAATTTGCCAATGAAATGGTTCTTGGTAATCTCTTGTAAAACGGTAATGTAATCCGAAAACGTAATGGGTACACCACGAATACGTAACACAATGAACGGAATAATCATGAAAATAAATGGTAACAGTAGACTAATGGCGGGTGACATCATGTTCGACATTGCCATCACCTGGAGAAAGGTCGATGAGTGATTAAACGACTTGAGTACATTCCAATCAATATACCCGTATTTTTCCAAGAAATATTCCTTGTTGTCCTTTGTGTCTTTCCACATTTCCATCAATAATGCGTGTTGTAATGGATAATCATCTAAAGGGGTTTCTTCAATGACTTGTTGCGTTTCTTCTAAAAATACGGTATTTGTTGTATATTGTTTCGACCATTCTTGGAATACGTCTTTTGCAAAAGGACTTGATGGTTGAAACATGATATCGTAAACCGATTTTTCTTCATTGGGTTGATATAATTCCAAATCATTACTCACTACGGGAGAAAGAATATGACGTTCCGATTCGTCTAAATATTGGATAGGTAATTGAAATGGTTGATATAATGGTTCAGATTCTATCTTCTCTTCAGTCGCGCCGTGTTTTGGTATTCCTGTCGATTCGGATATCATTTCTTCCATATCGGCAGTTGCTTTTTCTATATGTTGGTTTACCCAATCAAACATGTACATTAATTTGTGAAAAAAGGTTTTCACAGATTACGCGTAATACTATTCTCGAAATGATATTTTGTCAAAATTCGTCGTAAATTATTTGCCAAAGTCAGATGGTAATTCTTGAATATTGGATTTATAGTGATTTTCTATAAACTTCATGTTGCTTACATCTTGACGTGTAATAAAATTAATTGCCATCCCTTTTCTTCCCCAGCGTCCGCTTCTACCAATTCTATGAAGATAGGTGTTAACCGAGCGCGGAAGGTCGAAATTAATGACAGTTGATACTTGCTGAATATCAATGCCTCGTGATGTGACATTGGACGAAATTAATACGCGGAAAGAACCGGAACGGAATTCACGAATCGCATCTCCACGTTCAGCACTACTCATGGAACTGTGAAGACATATCACTGAATATCCGTCTTTAATCATTCCATCATACAAATCAATAACTCGTTGGACGCTATTTACATAAATAATACTTTGATTGACAGTCAGACAGTCAAATAGAGACTTTAATGCATGAAATTTCGCATCGTCGTTCTCCACTGCCAAATAAAATTGCTCGATTCCTTCGAGATTAAGTTTCTCTGCTTCCAAAGTAATTTTTACGGGGTTTTTCATGAATTTATCTGTCATTTCCAACATATACGGGGGCATGGTAGCACTGAAAACTGCGGTCTGTGCGGTGGAAGGTAGACTTTGGAAAATATCATACACTTGGTCCTTAAACCCACCAGAAAGCATCTCATCGGCTTCGTCCAACACCAATAGTTTCATAGATTTTGTATTCAATTGATTTCTACGAAGCATGTCGTTCACACGTCCCGTGGAACCTACGATGATGTGGGGCGTGTTTTCACGTAAATCGCGGATATCGTCATTTACAGGTGTACCACCAACAAGAGTTTTAATGCGTATTCCTTCCATTACCGAACTAATACTAGTTATCACAGTTGTGATTTGTTTGACTAATTCGTGGGTTGGTGCCAATATAATTATTTGTATTGACTTATCTTCTAAATCAATGCGCTCCAACGAACCAACCGTAAAAGCACATGTTTTGCCAGTTCCAGAAGGCGCTTGAGCGATAATATCGTGTTTTTGCATCATTGGCTTAATTGCCGTTTTTTGAATTTGACTTGGAGTCTCAAATCCTGTTGCATAAATACCACGTAAAATGTCTTCTTTTAAGTCGATATCATCCCATTTTTCATAGGTCACCACCTCATATCCATTATTATTCTCCTCGGTCGTTTCCATTGATAGATTAAAAACCAAATTAATGTTTAACTTCTTTGTGTTAAATAATATAAATACTTTCCTATTGATAATATAGAAAGTCCAAGATGGAATTATTACATTACAATCTGGAATTCTTTAACGAGCGTTCGTTTGCTTTAAATAGTACGTTGTGTGAAAGTGTGAAAAATATTTTAGATGATTTAGATAGCAAAATTGTTATTCCCGATGACGAAAATGATAGTCGACAATTATTTCGTGTCAATAGCGATCGTAAACTCCGTCGCGTAAACTCATCGGGTAGTCACCGGGGCGGATCTAAAACATATCAGCGTAATTCTTCTTCCCAATATCAAACCACAGATAACGGGAATTGGGAAGGAGCTCGTGATTTTAAGGCAACCAAGATAGAAAAGAAAGAGGGTATTGACAAATGTATTAGTGATATGCGTGGGACGTTGAATCGCCTGTCTTCTAAAAATTATGAGGGTCATCGTGATAAAATCATTGAGGATTTACAATCATTTATGCTAACGAATTCCGATGATGATATTGTAACGTTATTGAAAAGTATGTTTACTATTATGTCTTCAAATATCGGGTTGTCGTCTACTTATGCGGATTTGTTTGTTGAATTGGTGGGTATAAATGAATCTTTTGACACGATTGTCGACGAGTTTGTCGAAACCTATCGCACGAGTGTGCGTGAAATTCATTACATTAATCCTGAAACGGATTATGACGGGTTTTGTGATTACAATAAATTAAATGACACACGGAAATGTCATGCTACGTTTATCGTGAATTTAATGAAACTAGATATGATTTCATCTGAAACTGTTTTGGCGATTCTTCAAGAATTTCAAGAATCCGTGAAACAATATATCGATGAAGAGGGTCGCGAAAATGATGTAGAAGAAATAACTGAAAATATTGTCATTTTATACAATGGATCGAAATCTTTGACCGAAGATAGTTCTATTTGGAAAGAGGTTATTCAACCCAATATACAATACTTTTTGGGATTGAAAGTCAAAGAACATATTAGTTTTACAAGTCGTGCCAAATTTAAGTATATGGACTGCAAATAAAGGGAACCAAGGTTCCCTTTAAAACCCTCCTTTAGGTAAAGTTATTATGATTACATATTCTTTATAGGAATATGTAATGGTTTGGAAAGAATCATTGTCGTTACTGTCATAAATTATCCGTTATTTGATTCACTTTTATTACAAGTAGCTCACTCGAATGCGGCTATGGCGGATTTGAAGAGCTTTATAATTTAACTAAGGTTACTATAGGAACTGCTTCCAGTGGGGGTATAATATAATATTCTATACATCGTTCATTGCAAAATGGTTCATATTATAACTCACATAAATACTTGTCTCCGTAAAAATATTTTCCACATAGGTTCATTATGGTCCGATTGTCTTGTAAAATAATAATTTCATTGTTAATATTGTATAATACATCGTGTAATTGACTATTATTATTAATAATCCACGCGATTTCATCAAAACCAAAATTAGCGGTTGATATTATCAAGTCATTATTCTTAAATTGGTATAACTTTAATATTTCAAAGTCATCAAAAAATCCAAAATATTCCTTGCTATTTTTTTCATAAGTATGAAGTATATTATTATTTGTATTTTCTTCAATAATAGCACCATAACGTTCCCAATGTTTACTATTCCCATAGCCCTTTGGTGTTAAAATTCGTTTGTTAATAATGGATTTTGTATCAATTTTACTATTATGTAATTTATGTTTAACATCGGTTAATGTGGTTGTTAATTCACCAATAAAATAAATACCGAAAAATAATTCCAACATCAATATGAACGTATTCGATATATTCGGATTTTGTTTGTATTGAAATGTGGATTTGAAAATTAAGGTTGTAATTAATTCCCAACTATTAGATGTTCTTAATTCTTTGGATAAAAATTTATTGGGTATAATCTTAAATATTAATATAACGATTAACGTAATTATAATAGCATAGATTACTGGTTTAAAAAATCCATCATATATTCCATTTACAATAATAGTAAAATCAGTTTCATCTGGTAAATAGGCTATAGCATATTTATTTAAATATAATGGCCTTGTAAATGGAGTATTTAATCTACTTTCAACAACCGAAAAATATCCTATACAAATATCGTATGTATTCTTTTCGACTAAATTGTAGGCCTCGTTTAAAGACATGCTATTATTTTTATCATTGACATAAGTTTCATTATAACCTTGAATTATTTTTTTTTCAACTAATTTGTCTTTGATAGCATCCCATATTTCGTATAATAATCCCGAATATGTTGTAATTTCCTCACCGTTTTCATTCATCGTTTTATTTTCGATTACAAAAGGTGGAGCAATATAAACTAATACATTGAGTTCCATAATAATTTATATTCATATATTATTTCGTTTGTAGTTACAATTCACTAAAAATATATTTCTTTCGTATTATTCAACACTCCAATGAAGCATTGATACAAACAGTCTCGCTGTTAAAATGTGTATGCAATTGCAGAATAATGAACCAATTACAAAAACAACTGGGTCTTCGAGAAAAAGAATCCAATTTACACCTCATTAGATATAAATAAATAATTGAAATTATGATTACATATTCTTTATAGGAATATGTAATGTGTTGAAAAGAATCATAAACAGTTATCGTAAAGGAAGGGTTACACCTTTGAATATTTATACAAGTGAAGATTTCAAATTGTAACTGGAATAAATCTTCATCGGTGTAAAGGAAACGTTGCCGTGTCGTCGTAAAATATAACATAATGTCACATAAAACGAGTCATTTCGCAATGATAGACCCCCCTTTGATAAATTATTTAATCCTCTTTAAGTGCGCCTCATCCACCACCACGACGTTTCATTCGTCTCTTGGAATTACTCAAAAGTGTACCGAAGAAAACATACAGCACATAGAGCACAAAAGAAAGCACAATCAGGTAACTCGTCCAACTCTCAATTAAGAGTAATTCTTCGTTCATTCTATATATACGTATATGGATATAATCTTCAAACGCACCTTTACGCCCTTGGATATTACGCGTGTATTTCGTAGGGAAAAATACCGAACTTATATATAGATGGTTTCCTCCCTCCTGAATAAAAAAGTATCATACAAAGAGGATTCAGATATCGATAGTGAAGATCGCGGTCATAAAGCAGAACCATACGATTTCATCTTATTTGACAAAGAATTGGTGGTTGTTTTTGGAAAGCCTAAATATACCAAGATTCAATATGGAGTCGTATTTTTTCCAATATATTTAGTCGTAAATAAAACAATATCCGCTCAAATAGGTGTAGTGGAAGTTCCTAAAAACAGGGTTCTTTCTATGATTGATGAAGACAGTCAATTGATTGTGGATAAAATAGACAATCCATTACTATTTTCTTTTGTCACCGAAAAATACGTAGATCGATATGGTTCGAATGTAGAGCCACTTGAACTCAGTAAATCGGACGAGGAAGAAGAGGACGATGACAAAGACCCGGTCGAGATAATCGATCTTACATCCGACGATATCCAAGAAGTCGACGTCGATATAGATTCCGACGAAGAAGACGCCATTGTCAAGGTGAAAGTGCCAAAAAACCATCGGTCTAAAATCTTGGAAAAGACGTCGACTATTTTAGACAAGGGTATATTTAAAGTAGATTCCGATCAAAAAGTCCCCCTTCCACTCGTCGAGGAAAACGAAACGGATGCAAAACAGACACGAAAAGACTTCAAAAGTGGTGTTCGTAATGCATGGATCGAAAAATTCATGAAAAACAACCACTATTCGATTCATAATGTAGAAAATAACGGGGATTGTTTCTTTGCCGTTGTTCGCGACGCCTTTAAACAAGTTGGTTATCACACGACTGTCGAAAAACTCCGCGCCATTGTTTCCAAGGAAGCAACACATACTATTTTTGACGAACATAGACGACTTTTCTTGGATTTAGACGGTACTTTGCGGGAATATACTCATGAAATGAATGAAATCAAGAAAAACATAGAGGGGGATTTGAAGAATCGTGCATTAGACGCGAAAAATACGCGAAAAACACTCGGTTCAAAGGAAACAAATGAATTGTTGGCACGAATCTTGGAAATAGTTGAAGAACAAAAGAAAAGATATGTGGAATTGAAGGAAGCGAAAAGGGAAATTCAGACCCTTATCGACGAAAATGTTTCCGATCTTTCCAAGATTGATACACTCGAGAAATTTCGAGCGCATATTCTAACCAAAGAATACTGGGCGGATAGCTGGGCGATTTCTATCTTGGAAAGAGAACTGGATATGAAAATGATTATTTTATCTGAACGTGCCTATCTCGACGGAGACCTCGATGGTGTTGTCATGTGTGGAGAAATTGACGCCCAATTACAAAAGAAGGGACGATTTGAACCAAAATATTATATTATGACCTCGTTTAGTGGAGATCATTTCAAATTGGTTCTTTATAAACATAAAAGAATCTTGGAATATCATGAAATACCTTACCATATGAAAGGACTCATTGTGAATAAGTGTATGGAAAAGGGTTCAGGTGTGTTCTCTATTATCCCCTCTTTCCAAGATTTACAAGAAAGAATGGGTATCGAAAAGGACGAAAAAGAGGACGAAGATGAAGAAGATCGCGGTGAATTCGATAATACCACGACACTTGCGTTTCATTCCCTTTCTTCAAAGTCCGCTCTACCCGGTCACGGAGTCCAAGAACAAATTACAAAAGCAGCAAAACCACGCTACGTCAATTTATCCAAGCATAAAAATTGGCGACAAATGCTCGATGATTCTTGGACGGAACACGAATTTGAAGTGGATGGGAAAAAATATGCCTCTGTCGAACATTATTACCAAGGTGCCAAATTCAAAAAATTAAATCCAGATTTCGCGCTCCAATTTTCATTGGATAATAAGAGCCCCCTGTCTCGTGATATTGATCTGGCACGTTCCGCTGGCTCGATTACGGGTAAACCGTCGAAAAATGCGCGCAAGAAATTGAAACAAGACGTTTTGCTTCGACCTGTGGAAACAAAAATCGATCCCGATTTTTATCGCGAACGCGCACAACAAGAACGTCTTGTTGGACTCACCGCCAAATTTACTCAAAACGAACTCTTGAAAACTATTCTGAAAGATACGCTTGATGCGAAATTAGTGCAATTTAAACGCGGTTCTCCAGGGGAAGCCGACCATGTTTTAATGACCGTGAGAAGGCATTTAGAAAAATAAGTCTATCCATTATATATCATTATATACACAATGGATTCCGATATAAAGGAGATTGTTGCCATTATTAAATCAAATATTCCAAGAACTCTCGTCCAAAATAAATGCGTCACTCAAAATACACGTGTTATGAAAAAATGGATTGGTATATTGACAAAGATCCAGACAGAAAGAGACCGCGCTACTATTCATTACCAAAAAAATCGTCAATATCACATTACTGATCACGAATTGGAATATATACCCAAGTCAATATACGACGCGTTAAGAACACACCCCCATTCGCGCTATTCCTTTCTCTTTAGTACTGGAACTAGACAAATTAACGTCCATTTTCATTGCCAAAAATCGTCTGAACGTCACATTAAAAAATGCTTCGAAAAAGTATATTTATGGTTCCAATTTATTACCTTCTTCGCAAAAGCAGGTTGTTCGAATGAAATCACACTCAATCTCTATTTTACACCTTATAAAAAGAAATTTGCCGAAAAACATGCGCCATTGGACCAAATTAACATGAATACCGCCTTTACCACTTCATGTCGACCCAGTACATCCATTTATATTTATCGCGAAGAAGAATGGTTTAAAGTACTCATGCACGAGAGTTTTCATAATTTAGGATTGGATTTTTCTAGCATGGATGAACGATATAGCAATGCGAAAATGCAGTCATTATTTCCAATAACTTCACGAAACGGAATACGCATTTACGAAAGTTATTGTGAAACGTGGGCGACCTTTTTGAATTGTCTAATGACGACCTTTTTATCGACACAAAATAAGAGTGATACTTCGCTCATACTCGAGAAAACGGGGCGCATGTTGGATATGGAATGCAAATTCGCCCTTTTGCAATGTACGCGTGTATTGAATCATTATGGATTGACCTATCGCGAGTTGTTGTCTTCAAGTAAACGTACGAGATCTATCGGAACGAAATTCGTGGAACATAGTCATGCGCTTTCCTATTATATTATCAAATGCAATTTATTATGCCATTTTGACGATTTTTTTACATGGTGTCGCCTTCACAACAAAAACGTTTTGAATTTTAATAAAACATACGAAAATGTTGACGAATATATTGCGTTTATCGAATATCTATCCAAACACCCTTCTTTCTTGGAAAAGACTGATTATATTCAGCAACATGCTTCGAACATATTGAATGCAGATACCTTGCGTATGACTCTTTACGGATAAAGAATGATAATTTTCCAAGATTTTATTTCGTCAATGTAGTGTATATGGACGTTGTTATCGAAATTTCTAAAAACTCTTGCTTGAAATACGAATATGATGAAGATACTCGTATGTTGAAATTGGACCGCGTTTTACACAACACGAACCGTTTTCCGTACAATTATGGTTTTATTCCCAATACTCTTGCCCCAGACAATGATGCGGTCGATGTCATTGTGTTATCATCTCACGAACTCCACCCAGGATGCGTCGCCAATGTTCGTATTGTCGGAGGTATTGTTACTGAAGATGAAAAGGGACGCGATGACAAGATCATCTGCGTTTTGGGACCCAAAATCGACACCGAATTCTCACATATCCAAGATATTACCGATGTTCCTGAGAGCACCTTGACCGAAATTACCTATTTCCTAACACATTACAAAGACGGTGAAGCTAACAAATTTGTCAAACTTGGCGAAAGATATGGACGCGAGGATGCCATTGCGTTTATTGACAAGTGTATGTATAAAATCTAAGGTTAGTATATAATGCACGGTTTTGACAAAACAGAAGGTTCTAGGGCCGAAGTATTACACGGCACCGCAAAACACACTAGTGGAGGTTTAGAGAAAAAGGATTTGATGAAGAACAAATGGGGACGTATTGTTTCTCTCAAGAAACACAAGACCGCCAAGAAGGAGAAGCGTCTGGAAAAGGCTGGATACTTTGCCAAGAAGGGATCTTTCGGTGTTGTAAAACGCGGTACAAAGAAGAGACGAAGAGGTAAGTCGAGTAGGAAGAG
>CERI01005756.1_pt1 | contig 20704 bp, 10 predicted proteins | sample 350261 | NCBI WGS metagenome assembly CERI01 (sample SAMEA2620979, study PRJEB7988) | marine metagenome | isolation source: saline water (ENVO:00002010), including
ATACTATCAAGTTCGTTTGCTTCAAGAGCACTTGTTAATTGCTTGGAATTAAAATGAAGTTGCCCTTCATGAGTATTATGAAAGTTTTGCACATGAAAAAAGGGTTGTCCTTTTTTTCTGTTTTTATATGTTGCTTTTTTAGACGACTCGTCCCATACTTTATTTTCTTTAATAAAGTTATAATCTTCTTTGGCGTTATTACTTGTGTAATAACCAATTTCACTTAGATAGGTAGGTAAAGGCTTTATACCATTGGGAAGTTTAACCATTGACATTTTTCTATGATATTGAGTCCCTATTCTAGGGGCATATACGCCAGTTATTATAGTACTTCTTGCAACCGAACATACTGGAGCATTTGAAAAGGCGTTATTGAACACTACTCCTTGATTTGCAAGTTGGGAAATTGCTGGCATTTCTGCCCCTCCCTTTGTATATAAATTCATGTAATGAATCGAATTATCTTCAGTTACAATCCAAAGAATATTAGGTTTTTCATCACGTTTAAAATCACAACTTTGTAATAAAAAAAATGACATTAAAAGAACAAACAGATTAGTTGTTTTCATATGTGTAGTGTTTTAAATAAAATTAGCTAATATTAAATCATAATTCAATATTAATAAGTCAAAAAAGATGTTGAATGATTCATTTTAAGTATTCAATGTTTAATAAATTGTTTTTTTATGTATGTTTAATAATTCATTATATATTATGAAAAAAATTAAATCACTTATTTTATTATCAATTATATCCATTACTTTTCTATACGGGCAGAATCGCGAGTGGGAGGATTTATCGGTATTTTCTTTAAACACTGAAAAACCACATGCGACCTTTTATCCTTTCAGTTCTGAAAAACTTTTACTAGAAAAAGATTTAAATAAAAATCCACTTTACTATTCCTTGAATGGCGATTGGGATTTTAAACTTTATAACAATATAGATTTAGTTCCTAAAAATTTCCATTCAAATAAAAACATAATTAAAAAATGGGATAAGATACCAGTTCCTGCTAATTGGCAGTTTCATAGCGATGATTTCCCTTTGTATACAAATATTGTTTATCCCTACGAAATTAATCCTCCTTATATGCCTAAGGAATACAACCCAATAGGATTATATCACAGAGAGTTTAGGGTAAAAAAAGATTGGGTAGATAAAGAGGTTTTTATTCACTTTGGTGCGGTAAACTCAGCTTTCTATATATGGATTAATGGAACTAAGGTTGGTTATTCTGAGGGTAGTAAAACACCTGCGGAATTTAATATTACCAAATACTTAAACAAAGAAAACAATTCAATTGTATTGCAGGTGATTAGATGGTCTGATGGCACCTATTTAGAAGATCAAGATTTTTGGAGATTAAGTGGGATAGAAAGAGATGTTTTTTTGTACGCTCAACCAAAAGTTGCATTGAGAGACTTTTTTGTTAAAACTAATTTAAATAGCGAATTAAACAAATCTAATTTAGTCGTTGATTTAGATATCACAAACTATGATTCTTCTGATTCTAATTTTTCTGTCAAGTCTAAATTATATGATTACAATAATAAATTGATTAATACTACAAACAATGAGTTTGAAATCCCATCGCTTTCTTCCAAGAAAGTTCGTTTAAATGATGAAATTATTGATCCTTTACTTTGGAGCGCGGAACAACCAAATTTATATTATTTGACAATTAGTGTTGTTCAAGACGGCAGTGAAACACATTCAATTGGTCAGCAGGTTGGTTTTAGAAAAATTGAATTAAAGTCTGGTCAAGTTATGGTTAATAACCAACCCGTTCTTTTTAAAGGGGTTAACAGACATGAGCATGATGAATTTACTGGACACGTTGTTTCAAAGGAGTCGATGTTGAAAGACATTGAAATAATGAAACAAAATAATATTAATGCTGTAAGAACCTCCCATTATCCTAACGATCCTTACTGGTATGAACTGTGTAATAAGTATGGAATTTATGTTATTGATGAGGCTAATGTTGAATCACATGGGTTTGGCTATAAAAAAGAGGATACTCCTGCTTTTAAACCCGAGTTTGACGCAATGCACCTGGATAGGTGGGTTAGAATGGTAGAAAGAGATAAAAACCATCCTTCAATTATAATGTGGTCACTTGGAAACGAAGCGGGTGACGGACCTGTTTTTGTTAAGGGCTATGATTGGATCAAATCATACGATAAGTCTCGACTAACTATTTATGAAAGAACCTCGGAACATTTTAAACAGAGAAAAATAGGAATTGACCTCAAACCTCACACAGATGTTTTAGGTTGGATGTATGCCAGAATGAATGATTTAGAAAAGGAATATTTAGGAAAATTTAGTGATAGACCTTTTATTTGGTTAGAATACTCCCATGCCATGGGAAACAGTAATGGAAATATTTCTGATTTGTGGAATATGATACACAAAGAGAGACAAATGCAAGGAGGATTTATTTGGGATTTTGTCGATCAAGGATTAGCAGAATTCAACAGTGAGGGAAAAAAGTTTTGGAAATATGGTGGTGACTACTCACCAAGTAATTATCACAATGACACTAATTTCTGCATGAACGGACTTGTTAACCCTGACAGAACGTTTCATCCTGCTATGGAAGAAATTAAAAAAGTTTATCAGGACACTAAATTTTCACTGGAAAAAAATTCTGATTCTTTTTCAGTTAACATTAAAAATCAATATTTTTTTACCAATTTAAATGAATTTGATTTTAATTACGAATTGTTACAAAATGGTATTGTTAAAGAAAAAGGGAATTTAAAAGTAGACCTAAATCCGCAATCATCTGGGAGTTATAATATTCCTTTTAATAAATCTTTAATTGATCTAATTATAAAAAAAGAAGATGATTTTCACTTAAATATTTACGGTCATTTAAAACAAGGAAAAAATTTAATTCCATCTGGTCACTTAATTTTAAAAGAACAATTAGTTATTAATGAATCAAAAAATAATTACTCATTGGTTCAATCAAATAATCGATTAAAAGTTAAGTCAAAAAATAATTCGATAAAGGTTTTTAACGATAATCTTAATGTAGAATTTAATTCAAACGGAGAGTTGGTTAGCTTTTTGTTTGATGGAAATCAATTAATTGATCAAGCTCCTTATTTAAATTTTTGGAGGGCACCAATAGATAATGATTATGGTAATAATTTACCCCTAAGATCCAATCCTTGGAAAGTGGCATCTACCAATAGAGTACTTAAAAATTTAAAACATGAGGTTATTGATAATCAAGTAAAAATTTGGGCAGAATATGAGCTTGAAAATATTCAATCTTCCTACATTACTACTTTTTTAATTAACCCTGATGGTGATATAAAAGTTTCAAATAATTTCACTTACAATGGAAATTTAAAGGACGCTGAAATGCCTAGATTTGGTATGAATTTTCAAATACCAAAAAATTACAATATGGTATCTTGGTATGGTAGGGGACCCCACGAGAATTATATCGACAGAAAAGATTCTGCTTTCATGGGTATTTATAATAACTCTGTAAGCGAACTTGGTTTTGAATATTCAAGACCTCAAGAAAATGGGTATCGAACAAAAACTAAATGGTTAGAACTTAAAAATGATAATGGATTTGGACTTAAAATTTATGGAGAGCCTTACATTTCTTTTAGCGCTCATTACAATACAATTGAAGATTTTGATGACGGGGTTAGAGAAAAAAAAGCTGGAGAAAAGGGGTCTGCTAGAAAAAGAATGGTTAAAAAACAAAGAAAACCAGTTGACCTAGAGAAAAGAAATTTCATAAGTTTGAATATCGATTTAAAACAAATGGGCGTGGGTGGTGATAACAGTTGGGGGGCAAGACCGCTAGATAAGTATTTAATACAGCCTGGTAATTATCAATATTCTTTTATAATGAGTCCGATAAATTAATCAATTAAATGTCTAAGTTTTTTAAAAAATATTGTCTTTTAATTATCATTCCTATTTTTTTATATTCTCAAGAAGAGGATTACAGAATTGAATATTTAACTACTAATTCAGGTCTTAGTAGTAATTACGTTACAAAAATCATCAGTGATCAGTCAAATTTTAAATGGATTGCTACTGAAAATGGCATATCTATTTATAATGGTAATCAATTTGAAATTGAAATAATTAAGACTAAACGAAAGTTTTTATCTGGGATTTTAAATGAAAACATCGAAACTCTTTACAAAGATTCTAATAATTTAATTTGGATTGGAACAAAAAGTGGCGGATTATCTTCAATTAATCCCGTTACATTCGAAACCCAAAACTATAACTCAATTATTGGAATTTCTGAAAAAAATACATTTAGAATATTTGCTATTTCTGAGGATAAACATGGAAGAATATGGGTTGGAACCTTTAGTAATGGTGTATTTGTAATCAATCCTGGGGAACAAAAAATTATCCATCATTTCAATAAACAAGAAAGTGTTCGTACTATTTTTAATGATTCTAGTGGAAATGTTTGGTTTTCATCCACTAATAAATTAAATGTTTTTCATTTAGATGAAAATATTATTGAATCATTTGACACCAATCAAATTGGTGATATAACAGAAGATAAAGAAAGAAACAGATTGTTATTTATTTCAGCAGGTGGACAGCTAAATGAACTTGATTTTAAGACAAAAGCCATTTCAAAAATTCAAAAATTCCCCTCTTCTTTTAACCCAACCATGTCTTTTGATAATTTTGGAAAGTTGTGGATTGGAACGTGGAGGTTTGGTTTATTTGTAAGTGATGATAAAGTAGAAAATTTTAAAAAACTTGATCTTGTAAAACCTAACAGTAGAAAATTAACAATCAATTATTCAACTATAAACGATATTGAGCATTCCTCTGACAATACAACTTGGCTTTCCATGGCAAACGGAGGAGTAGTTAAATTGAGTCCAATAAAGCCTTTCAAAAGCTTAATTGAATTAACATCCTCAGAAAAGCTAAATAAAAATAAAAATATAAAATCTGTCTTAAAGGATAAAGATGATCTTTATGTTGGTACATTTAATTTGGGTCTTTTTAGCATAGATAATGATGGTAATCTAAAAAGTTATGGATTAAAAGGTGAAAAAGTAAATGTTTTAAGGAAATACAAGGATAATATTTTAATTGGCACTCAAAATGGCCTTTATTTACTCGATAGCAATAAAAATTTAAAAAAAATAAATATTCCAGGTTATAATTCACCAGACTACGACTCTACTTCAAATTTAAATCGTTTATCAAATTTCCCCTCTTTTGCTGTTCTCTCTATTTTTGTAGATTCCACAAATAATATTTGGATAGGTACACAGCAAAATGGATTAATTTTTGCTGAAGAAAATAATTTTTTTTCAAATAATTTTATAAAAATTAAGCCTGAAAAATCTTACGATAACAGCAGACGAATTACCGAAATTAAAGAAGATAAATATGGAAATGTTTGGATAGGAACCTACAATGGTCTTTACCTTGTTAATAAAGACAAAAACCTTATTTCTCATAGAAATTTTTCTAATTTTTATTTACCTGAAATTATTAATGACTTTGTGATCGATGAGTTTATGTGGTTAGCAACTGCAAACGGAGTTTTTAAATTAGATTATCAAAAGAATATTGACAATAGTTATAAACTTAAATTAGTTGAAACTCTCGATCTAAATAATGGGCTTGATAATGAGTTTATTAATTCGATAGTTAAAGTTGAAAACAATACTTCTGAGTTAGGTTCCTATTGGTTCAGCTCAATGATTAAGGTTGTAAATTACAATGAAAAAAGTGGTGGACTCATTGAATATGGAGGAATGGATGGAATTGATGTTCAAATGTTTAATCTAGGGGCTTCTTTTCAACACAATTATAATAAAATATATTTTGGAGCTAGTAATGATCTAGTTGAACTAGATTTAAAAAAGATTAGTAAAGATAAAAACGATGGAAAAGTAATTTTTACTCACCTGAAGATTAATCAAAGTAAAATTTATCCCAATCAAGAATATAATGACAGGATAGTTCTAAATAAAAATTTATCATATTTAAATGAAATTACTCTAACAGATAAAGAGAGGTCTTTCTCAATTGGATTTGTAAACAACGATTTTAATAAAAGAAATAAATTTGCTTACAAACTCATTGGTTACCAAGACCAGTGGATTAATTTGGGCCATGTTAAAGAGATCGACTTTACAGGTTTGTCTTCTTCATTATTCTCGGACGGGAAATATAAATTAATAGTAGCATCTAGCTTAGATAATGTAAACTGGGAAAATTCATCTGAGCTTTTAATTAATATAAAACCATCACCTTTTTTATCTTTTCCGGCTTTAATAATTTATATTTTAACCCTTATTTTATTGTTTTATTTGATTATTAGAATCTACTCAAATGGTTTAAAACTAAAAAGTAGTTTGATAAATAGCGAAAAAGATAAAAAACGTGAAATGGATTTTGCTGAGTCTAAACTCGGGTTTTTTACAAATATTTCGCATGAGTTTAGAACGCCATTAACATTAATTATTTCACCAATACAAGAAATTTTAAATTCAACTGACCTGAAAGTTAATGTTTCCAATAAATTAACAACGGTTGAAAAAAATGCTAACAAACTATTGAACTTAATAAATGAACTTCTTGATTTTAGAAAAGCCGATCAGGGGCTACTAAAAATAAAAGTTGCTTATGGTAATTTTAAAAATTTCAGTCATGAAATTTTTCTTCTATTTAATGAGCTAGCCAAATCAAAAAAAATTGAATACGAATTTATTTGCAATGAGGATGAAATTAACCTCCCTTTTGACAGAAATAAAATTGAAATAGTTATTAGTAATCTAATTTCAAATGCCTTGAAGTTTACCCCATCTGGCGGTAAAATTACAGTTATGGTTTCATCAGCAAATGGATATTGCAACTGCTCGGTTAGAGATACGGGAATTGGAATTCCGGTAAAAGATGTTGACAAGATTTTTGATGAATTTTATATGGTAAAGTCTAAATTAAAAAATCAAACCCCTGGGACAGGAATCGGTCTTTTTCTTTCCAAAAAAATTATTGAACTACATCATGGTTCTATAAATGTTTTAAGTGACTATGGAGATGGCTCTGAGTTTATTTTTTCTATCTCCATGGATGCAAATAATTATCGGGAGGTTGATTTGAATTTTAAAAAATCCGAGGATCTGAGTGTTTATCAGTTGGAAAACAACACAAATAACATTAATAATGTGAGTGTAGAGTCAAAGGAAACCATTCTTGTCATTGATGATAATAAAGATATTAGAACTTATTTAAATTCTTTATTTAGTGATAATTATGAAATAATTGAAGCTGAAAATGGAGAGGTTGGTTTGAAATTAGCGCTTTCAAAAATTCCTGATTTAATTATTAGTGATATCATGATGCCAGTAATGGATGGTATAGAGCTTTGCAGTAAACTAAAAAAAGAATTAAGTACTTCTCACATTCCAATCATTCTTTTGACGGCAAGAAATTCAACACTTTTTGAGGTTAGTGGCTTTGAGTCTGGCGCTGACGATTACATAACAAAACCTTTCAAGGCAAACATACTAAAGGCAAGAGTGACTAGTCTTTTAGATAACAGAAACAATACAAGAAAGCATTTGTTAAATAAAGTAAGATTTGAGCCAGTAATTGATCCAAATTCTAATAATGATATTGAAATAGGTTTTATTGAAAAAGCTATTGTTTTAGTCGAGGAAAATATACAAAATCCAAATTTTGGTATTGATAAAATGACTGATTATTTCTGTATGAGCCAGTCAACGCTATATAGAAAAATAAAATCTTTGACTGGTTTGTCTTTGACAGCTTTTATAAGATCAGTTAGGTTAAAAAAGGCAGCTTATTTAATTTCAACTACTGATACCAAATTAACCTATGTGTGTTATGAAGTTGGATTTAATGATTATAAGTATTTTAGAACTTCTTTCAAACAACAATTTGGTTGTCTGCCATCAAAATACAAAAGCTCTAAAGTAGATACAATTAATCAAAATATTTAAACTATTAGATTAGTTAATCGTTTGGTTTTATATAAAGTAATTCTCTTTTTTACTCTTAAAAAAGTCTCATTTGGTTAATATCCCCCCCTTTATTGACTTATACACCAACCTTATTTTTTTTTATTAACTTTAAATTTGATTAAAACAATAATTAAACTAAACACTTTATGAAAAAATTAAATCTTTTAACAATCCTATCTTTTTTAGGTTTAGGAATTGGGACGCTTTTTGCCCAACAAACAGTAACGGGAACGGTAACAGCCAGTGGTATTCCACTTCCAGGCGTTTCTGTCGTTGAGCAAGGTACGGTAAATGGAGTTACCTCAGATTTTGATGGTAATTTCTCTATTACTCTAAAAAATGACAACTCTCAACTCGTTTTTAGCTACATAGGTTACCTAACACAAACAGTAGGTGCTTCAGCTACTATGAATGTTGTGATGAATGAGGATGTCGCTCAGTTAGAAGAGGTAGTTGTAACTGGATACGGATCTACATCCAAAAAATCTTTAACGGGATCGATTGGAACTATTGCTTCTGAAAGTTTAACTCAAAAACCTGCTGCAAACACGACACAGCTTTTAGTAGGGCAAGTTGCTGGTTTATCATCTAGAAGTATTGGAGGACTTCCTGGATATAATCAAGCAAATTTAAGTATTAGAAATTTTGGTTCAGCTCTTGTTTTAGTGGATGGTGTAGAGACTTTTATAGGGCAAATTGATCCTAATGATATTCAATCTATTTCCGTTCTTAAAGATGCTTCTGCTTCAGTTTATGGAGCAAGAGCTGGTAATGGGGTTATTCTAATTACCAGTAAAAGAGGATCTGATGCGGCTCAAGGTGCTAAATTTACTTATCACGGTACAACTAGTTGGGAATCTTTAATCACAATGCCAAATACTGTTAATGCTCATCAGTTTGCAGAATTAATGGAGGAAAATGGTCTTGGGGCTGAAAATGAGATGCCAGAATACTTAGATTATGACACAACTAGAAAAAGAGTATTTAACAGAATTACAGGAGAAGATTTTGATGGTGTGGATTGGTATAGAACAATTTATAAAGATGCGAATGCTCAAAAACAACATAACTTAAGTGCCAGAGGAAGAAGTGAAAAAATTGGTTACTTTGTTTCACTTGGTTTTACTGATACCGAAAGTGCATTTAGAGATGCTGACTATACGCAACAGAGATACAATGTTCGATCTAATTTAGATGCGAAATTTAACGAAAATTTGAGTGCTCAATTTGATTTTAGTTACCGTCAAACAACATTAGATAGAGCAAATGTTAATATTTCAGAGATGTATAATAGACTAGGAACAGGTAAACCAACAAACTTACCTCTTTTTCCTGATCAGTCTTATGCTTCTCAAACTGGAGCAGCCACACCTTATTCTCCAATTTACATGCTTAGAAAAGACTTCTCAGGAACTCGATTAGATCGTGCTAATAACTTGCAAGCTAGACTTAGTTTATCTTATAACGTTCCGTTTATTAATGGATTGACTGCAACTGCAAGTTTAAATATGGAAACTCAAACTGAGTGGAAGAAACAAGTCAGTAGAAAATATAATATGTATACTTATAATCCTTTACTTGAGGATCCCTATGTGTTTTTTGGGACTCATTTAAGAGATTTTATTTCTGTTAATTCTGATCGTGATATGGAACTACTTCCAAGGCTTACATTAAATTATGAAACTGAATTTGATAACAGTGAATTAAAAGCAACTTTTGTAGCTGAATCGACATCATTTGAAAGAGATTATTTAATGGGTTCTAGAACCGATCCATTATCTTTTGAGGCACCGTATTTAAATTATTCATCGGCTGCAGAGAAAGATAATGCTGAAATCTTTTCTCAATCTGCAAGACAAAGTTACGTTGGTAGGGTTAATTATAATATAGCTGATACATATTTCATTGAAGCGACTATGAGAGCAGATGCTACTGCAAGATATTCTGTTGAAGGTAGATGGGGTTACTTTCCTAGTGTTAGTTTTGGATGGAGAATTTCTGAAGAAGCTTTCATGAAAGACAATTCTGCATGGAATAACCTAAAGCTAAGAATGTCTTATGGTACAATGGGTAATGATGGTGTTTCAAATTTTGATTTTTTAACTGGTTATAATATTTCTGGAGGATTTTATATGTTTGGAGGAAATCCTTACCCAATTATATCTTCCGCTGGACTAGCCAATGCGCTAATTACTTGGGAAACTATGAAAATAGCTAATGTTGGAATCGATGGAACTTTATGGGACGGAGGTTTAGGATTTGAACTGGATGTGTTCTACAGATTAAGAGAAGATATTTTAGCTCTTCCTGACTCTGACATTCCTTTTCACTTTGGAGCAAGTCTTCCTAGAACTAACCTAAATTCTAGAGATAATAGAGGATTTGATTTAATGTTGAAACACAGAGGGAAAATTGGAAATGTTTCTTACAATATTAATCCTATGATTTCTTATTCCAGAGGAAAGTATGTTAGTTGGGAGGAGAATATTCTTCCAGAGACTGGTGATGATGCTGCTGCAAATGCAGAGTACAACAGAAGGTACGTACTTACTGGAAATTGGGATGATCGTCAATGGGGATATCAAACAAATGGGTTCTTTACTTCACAAAGTCAGATTGACAACCATCCAGTGGATATCGATGGAGCTGGTAATCAAACAATGATTGTTGGAAATTTAATCAAAATAGATCAAAATGGAGACGGACTAATTGATTGGAGAGACCAAGTGGTAGTTGGTCAAGGTGGATTACCTAAGTGGAACTACAGTACAAGTATGAACTTCAAACATAAAAATTGGAACCTTGATATGTTATGGCAAGGAGCTGAAGGTTATACTATTACTTTTGGTGGTAGTGCAGGCCCATGGTCTCATTCAGGTCACCAAAGTGTTGCAAAAACTTTTGCTTATGAAAACAGATCAACTTATGATGCTAATGGTGATATTGATATATTAAGAAAATTCCCACCTGTATTTACAACTGGAGGAGCACCTCAAATTGACCAGGCTGCTAGTGATTTTAATAAAGTAGATGCTATGTACCTAAGACTTAAAACTGTAAGTTTAAGTTATGATCTTAATAAAAAGTTTGTTGATCAATTAGGATTGACAAGTGTTCAGCTTTATTTAGCTGGATCAAATCTATTAACATTTGATAATCTAGGTGTTTACTCTGGAAGTTATGATCCTGAAATAGTTTCAGGAACTGCTGGAGGAAATATTGATAGAGCATATCCAAATGTTAAATCAGTGACAACTGGAATTAAAATTGGATTTTAAATTAAACCTTTTAATATAATATGAATCAAATAACAAATAAACTTTAAAACAATGAAAAACTTATCTTACTTATTAATTTTCTTTCTAGCAATTGGATGTGCGGATTTAGACCTTTCGCCAACAGATATGATTGCTGAGGATGCTGTAAAAAAAGATCCCAAATTAGTGGAAGCTTTTTTAACAAAAATTTATGCAAACGCAAATTTTGAACCTAATGAAGGTGTCGGATTTCCTAATCAAGACAGGTTAACTGATGGGGTAGTTGGAGGAGAATATACGCTAATGGCACCATGGCAAAATGGTATAAAAGCTTCATATAGTATTCCAACTGCATCTGGAGGTCATTCCAGATTAGTTAAATGGCAATATGGAAACATTAGATCTTGTAATGAAGTTATTGAGATTTTAAATAATGCAACTTTTGATCCTGCTATTGTAAAAACACAAATAGGAGAGGCAAAGTTTTTAAGAGCCTTTATGTATTTAGAAATGGCAAAAAGGTTTGGAGGGCTACCTCTTGAGCTAACACCTAAATCTGTTGATTCATCAACTGAAGAGCTTATGATTCCTAGAAATACTTTGCAAGAAACTTTTGACCAAATTATTTCCGATTTAGATGCTGCAGCAGCAGATTTACCTGGAACTGCCATATATGGAAAGGCTACCAAATGGGCTGCTTTGGGATTAAAAAGTAGAGCAGCACTATATGCTGCTAGAATAGCAAAATACCACCCGCAGTCGACAGACGGATTAACTTCAATTCCAGCTGGTTCGGCAACTAGTTATTATACTGCAGCACTTGGAGCAGCAAACGCTGTTATTGATGGTGGAAAACACCCATTATATAAAGGTGGAGCAAATATGGTTGAACGATTTGAAAAATTATTTTATGAAGATGCAAATTCTGAAATTATTTTTGCTGAAGCTTATAGTTTAACTCTAGGAAAAACTCATAGTTACTCTATTTATTGCTTGCCTGATGGATTTAAAGCTGGATGGGGATCCAATATCCACATGTATACAGCTTCTGATGCCAGATTTGAGTATCAAGATGGCTCACCAGGAGACAAGCATCATGCTAAGTTTAATAATAAAACTTGGTTTGATATAGAAGAGGTTATTTATAAAAAAGATCCAAGATATTTAGCTACTCTTTTTACACCTGAAGAAATTTTTCAAGGTAGAGAAGTGTGGTTCCATGACAATACTGTTGGCAGTGGTACAATAAAAGGAAGAGCTGGAAATGCTGTTCCTAAAAGAGCACCAGGTAGAAATAGAAATAGAGGAGGAAGATTGGTTCAAAAAAGAACTAATCCTGCATTAGAATTTCCTGCTGGTGGAACTGATGAAGTGCCTTACATAGTGCTTAGAACAGGCGAAATGTTTTTGAATGCTTCTGAGGCTGCTTTTGAAACAGGAAAAATGGGTCAGGCTATGGGTAGATTAAATACTTTAAGAGAAAGAGTAGGTATGCCTAAAAAGACTGAGATAACCTTAGATGTAATTAAAAATGAAAGGTTTGTTGAACTATACGGTGAAAATCACAGGTATTGGGATTTAAGAACATGGAGAGATGCTGAAGCAGAATTGCATTTGGTCACAAAATATGGTACAAAGTGGTACAGAAGAGCAAGTGATGGAATGTATAAAGCTAAACAGTGGAAGTGGAATTTTTCACAAAACACACCATTTCTTCCTAAAATGTACTGGCTTCCTTTTGGAACAAATAAGTTAGCACAAAATCCTAATTTAGTTGAAAACCCAGGATATTAAAAATTAGTTTTTTCAATGTTTGAAAAGGGCTCAAATATATTATGTGTTTGAGCCTTTTTTGTACCTATTTATGAAATGAAAAAAGAAAGAAGAAAATTTATAAAAGACACAGCATTAATAGCAGGAGCTTCATTAATTCCATTTCATTATTCTTTTAATAAGGGATCTTCCACCTATATTAAAGCTCCTTTTGAAGATCTTGATACTTTTTGCGTTAATGATTGGTGGGAAAGAAAGGACAATCAAATTATAAATTTAAAAGTTGATAGAAAGAATGTTATTGCCTTTGGTATTTATACACTGTCCAACAATATTTTAAAGCTTTCGGCTCAAACTTACCCGCTTTATCCAAATGAAAGTCGTTTCATTTCCTTTCAAATTAAAACTAATAATAAATGGAAAGAAGTTTCTAAACAAAAAATAAATGATATTGGTTGGTCAACCTTATTTAGGTTTCCAAATTGGAATAGTAAAATTGATCACCACTACCGGCTGATTCATGAAAATGGTTCTGTTTTTAATGGAAAAATCCGAAAAGATCCAGTGGATAAAAAAATAATTAAGCTTGCTGCGTTTTCATGTAATAGTAATAAGGATAGGGGTGATAGAAATAATTACATTAAAAATGTTAACTATCAAGACCCTGATATTCTTTTTTTTGGAGGAGACCAGTCTTATGATCACAAACAGCATACGGCGGCTTGGTTAAAATTTGGATTACAGTTTAAAGAACTCTTTAGAGATAGACCCTGTATTACCATTCCAGATGACCATGATATTGGTCAGGGTAATTTATGGGGAGAAGGCGGTAAAAAGGCCTTAAGGAGACAGGGCGATGATGGAGGATATTATTACCATCACCAATATGTAAAAATGGTTGAGAGATGTCAAACCGCTCATTTACCAGATCCTTTTGATCCCACACCAATTGAACAAGGAATTAATGTGTATTATACTAATTTAAAATATGGTGAAATAGATTTTGCTATCATCGAAGACAGAAAATTCAAATCAGGTCCAAAAGGAAAAATTCCTAATCAAGGGCCACGTCCCGATCATATTATTAATCCTGATTATAATTCAAATGATATTGATATTAATGGATTAAAATTACTAGGGGATAGACAGTTAGATTTTTTAAAATCCTGGTCTATTAAATCTAAAAAAAATACGATGAAGGCTCTTCTTTCAGCTACTAGTTTTTGTGGAGCGGCACATTTACATGGAAAAAAATCTAATAGGCTTCATGCCGACTTAGATTCTAATGGTTGGCCCCAAACAGGAAGAAATAAAGCTTTAAAAATCGTTAAAAATGCCAATGCAGTACATATTGGAGGCGATCAACATCTAGCTTCCATTGTTCATCATGGAATAGATAATTTTGAAGACGGCCCATTTCAGTTTATAGTACCTGCACTGGTTAATAATTATTACAGTAGATGGTGGTGGCCAGAGGATGAAAAACCTGGAGAAAAATCCAATAAAAAATTACCCTGGACAGGTAGGTATTTAGATGGTTTTAGTAATAAAATCACAATGCATGCCTATGCTAATCCTGATTCACCGTCCAATGGAGCAGGTTATGGTATGGTTCTTTTTGATAAAGAAAAAAATAATGTCACCTTTCAGTGCTGGCCAAGATTTGAGGACGTTTCAAAAAAAGGAGCCAAACAATTTAAGGGATGGCCACATGTTGTGGATTTAAATTTAACTTAATATGTCAAATATTTTAAAGCTTATTGTTTGTTGTATGATTTTTTCATGCAATCCAATAAATAAATCAATGAATAAAAAACCCAATGTGATTTTTATTCTTGTTGACGATTTAGGTTGGAATGATTTAGGGTATACTGGAAGTAACTTCTATGAGAGTCCAAATATTGATGCGCTGAGTGAGGATAGTTACGAATTTCTAACTGCTTATGCCGCTAGCTCTGTCTGTTCGCCTACTAGAGCCTCGATAATGACAGGTAAACATCCTGCTAGAGTAAATATAACTGACTGGATTCCTGGTGTTGATCCTAAAAACAGACCACTATTGGGCCCTACAGATTTTCATCAACTTCCTCTTGAGGAAACAACCATTGCTGAAAAGTTAAAAGCATCTGGTTATAAGACTTTCTATTCAGGAAAATGGCATCTAGGATCTGAGGGTTTTTATCCAGAACAAAATGGTTTTGATATTAATATTGGAGGTTTTGAAAAAGGATCGCCAATTGGTGGTTATTATTCTCCCTGGAAAAATCCAAAATTAACAAATGGCCCCGATGGAGAGTATTTGACAGACAGGTTAACTAGCGAGTCTATTTCATTTATAGAAAATCATGATAAAAGTGAACCATTTGTATTATTTCTCTCCTTTTATAATGTTCACACACCAATTCAACCTAATATTAAGCATGTTGATTATTTTAAAAATAAATTAAAATCAATTAAAGATAATAAGGTAAGGACCCGTCAGGAGGGTCAGGCTATTAGTGTTATGAATCAAGTGAATCCCGATTATGCTTCCATGGTTTATGCGATGGATGAAAATGTTGGAAGGATCATAGCTAGTTTAAAACAAAATAATTTGTATGACGACGCTCTTATTATTTTTACCTCTGATAATGGAGGTCTATCTACTCAAAAAAGAATTGCACCAACATCAGTATTTCCTCTTCGCGCTGGAAAAGGATGGCTTTATGAGGGAGGCGTTAGAATTCCTCAGTTAATAAAACCTCCGAATAATTCTCAAAATGTAAAAATTAAAGAAGTCACCGTCTCCTATGATTTATTTCCTACCATCTTAGATTATGCTGGACTGGATTCCGATGAAGTGATTGATGGAAAAAGTTTAATGCCAATATTTAAAGGTTCATCTAGCCTAAAGCGAGATGATGTTTTTTGGCATTTTCCGCATTATCATGGGAGTTTATGGAAGCCTGGTGCCTCCATTAGATCTGGTAATTGGAAATTAGTTCAGCATTTTGAATCAAATAAGCTAGAACTTTATAATTTGAGTGAGGATATTGGTGAAATGAACGATTTATCCTCTATATATCCCGATAAAACTCAAGATCTACTTGATAGATTACTTAACTTACAAAAAGAAACTAATGCCAATTCAGTTTCAATTAACAAAAACTTTAAATAACTAACAATGAAATATTTTTTCTATTTATTTTTTATGATTCCTTTTTTGTTTTCTAGTTGTTCTAACGAGGAGCAAAAAAATGAAAAACCCAATATATTATTTATAATGTCCGATGATCATGCTTATCAAGCCATTAGCGCTTACGATGATAGGTTGATTCAAACTCCTAATATTGATAGAATTGCAAATGAGGGAATGCTTTTTACTAATGCTTCAGTTACCAATTCAATTTGTGCACCCTCAAGAGCTGTTATTTTAACGGGAAAACATAGTCATTTGAATGGTAAAATTGATAATCATGCTAAATTTGATGATTCTCAAGTAACTTTTCCTCAACTTTTTCAAGAAGCTGGTTATCAAACTGCGATGTTTGGAAAGCTTCATTTTGGAAATAATCCAAAAGGAGTTGATGATTTTTTAATACTTCCAGGTCAAGGTTCTTATATCAATCCAAGATTCATAGGTCCTAAGGGTGATACAATAATTACTGGATACGTTACAGATGTAATAACAGATGTAACTTTAAATTGGTTAGATAAAAAGAGAGATAAAGAAAAGCCTTTTATGATGATGTATTTACATAAAGCACCACATAGGGCGTGGTGGCCAAGTCCTGAAAAGTTTGCTGAGTTTTATGAAAAAGAATTTCCTGAGCCTGCCACTTTATTTGATGATTACTCAAACCGAGGAACTGCTGCTAAAACTGCTGAGATGAATATTTTAACTCATATGCAGTACATGCATGATAGTAAGGTAAGACCTGAGACAATGAAAGAAATGGGTAAAGTAGAACCTGAAATTGTTTATGTCAGGGGAGATGGTACTCTGGTACGACCAACTGAACAAGGATTTAATGGTCCTTTTGGACGAGCTAATGAAGAGCAAAAGAAAAAATATGACGTTACTCTAGATAAAATTAGTAAGGATTTCAAAGAAAATTGGCCTTCAATGAATGATAAGGAAAAAATGCAATGGAAATTTCAGAGATACATGCAAGATTATTTAGCCACCATATCATCTGTTGATGATAATGTGGGAAGAGTGTTGGATTACTTAGATGAAACAGGCCTGGATGACAATACTATAGTGATTTACACATCTGATCAAGGTTTTTATTTAGGTGAACACGGATGGTTTGATAAAAGATTTATTTATGATGAATCATTCAAAACTCCTCTTATGATTAAATGGCCAAATAAAATCACACCAGGGACAACCACTGAAGAAATGGTCCAGAATTTAGATTTTGCTCAAACTTTTCTAGAAGCGGCCATGATTGAAGCTCCAGATGATATGCAAGGAGAAAGTTTAATCCCCCTTCTTACAGGAGACTTTGAAAGTTGGAATAGAGAAGCAGTATACTATCATTATTATGAGTACCCCTCTGTTCATATGGCTAAACGCCATTATGGGATAGTTAATAAAGAATTTAAATTAGCTCACTTCTATTACGATATTGATGAGTGGGAGTTGTATGACCGGTTAAATGATCCGAACGAAATGAATAATGTTTATGATGATCCAAAATACAAAGAGGTTGTTGAAAGTTTAACTCAAGATTTGAAGGAGATGAGAGTTAAGTATAAAGATTCTGAGGAATTAGACAAAAAATTCATTTACAAGAATAAATAAAAATAATTGATGAGATTTTTAAATCTTATATTTTTATTTTTTGTTACTGGAATTAGTGCTCAAATTCAAATGGGTCCTCTTTTTTCTGATGACATGATTCTTCAGAGAGAATCTCAGGTTCCAATATGGGGATTATCAAGTCCTAATGAAAAAGTTACTGTACTATCGAGCTGGAATAATAAAACAACTAGTACAAAAGCTGATAATAATGGAAATTGGAATGTAAAAATAGAAACACCTCAAGCAGGAGGTCCCTATCAACTCAATATATCAACAAGTAATAGTGTATTAAATTATTCGAATGTTTTAATTGGAGAAGTATGGATTGCCTCAGGTCAATCTAATATGCAAATGGCTCTTTTTGGAGGAGGTAAGGAGCCTGTTCTTGGTTCAATTGACATGATAGCACAGTCAAAGAATTCAAGTATTCGTCTTTTTACTGTCAAGCTTTCAAGTAGTGAAACTCCAATCAAACAATTAAAAGGTCAATGGCTTGTTTCTAGTCCAGCTAATTCCTCTGGATTTAGCGCTGTGGCTTACTCTTTTGCTAATTATTTAAATAAAGTATTAGATATTCCAATTGGTATAATTAATACTTCTTGGGGAGGAAGCCCTGCTGAAGCTTGGACAGATAAAAAAACATTGGATTTTAATTTTGAAAAATCTGAAATTAGAAACAATCATAAAGACAAAGCTGTTCATCATAATCCCTCCGGTCTTTTTAATGCCATGATACATCCTTTAATTCCTTTTAAAATTAGAGGAGCTATTTGGTATCAAGGAGAAGCAAATGTTGGTAGAGCAAATAATTATACCAAACTAATGAATAACTTGATTGATGGTTGGAGATTAAATTGGAATCAAGGATCTTTTCCGTTTTATTTTGTTCAAATTGCCCCCAATGGTGCTGGAGGAAAGAAAAACAAATCGGACCAAGCTTATTTAAGAGAAGCTCAAATGATGACTATGATGCAAACTGAAAATACAGGTATGGCTGTAACTATGGACATTGGAAGTGAATTTACTGTACATCCACCTGAAAAAATACTTGTTGGTAAAAGACTTGCTTATTGGGCTTTGGTGAAGGATTATGGGATTAAAGGTATTTCATTTTCAGGTCCAATATATAAGTCCTTAACAATCAAAGGGGATAAAATAATAGTTAATTTTGACTATGCTCAAAATGGTATTACTAGTTATAATGAGCCTTTATTAGGTTTTGAAATTTCAGGACCTGATAGGGTTTTTTATCCAGCAAACGCAAAAGTTATTAGAGACTATGGTTCTAATAGATCTAAATTGGAAGTGTCAAGCAGTAAAGTTAAAAATCCAGTAGCAGTAAGATACGGATGGAAAAATTATTTGAAAGGAAATCTTTATAACACCCAAGGTTTACCAGCCTCATCATTTAGATCAGATAATTGGTAAGACATTAGCTTATGCTTTTAATATATTCTTTTACAGCTTCCAGATAATTACTAAAAAGTGCATCATCATTGTAAATTTTTCGTATCCCTCTAGCGCCTTCAAAGGAACATATTAAGTATGTAGCTGCTGCATTTGAATCGACCTCTTTCTTAATCTCATTATTTTTTTTACCAAGATCAATAACATCAATTAAAGCATCTTTCCATCCATCCATTAATTTTCTAAGAGGTTCGCGAAAATCATGTACGGAACAGCCGATTTCATTAATCATATTATTAGCAGGGCATCCCAAAGCTTTTTCTTTTTCAGTAAAATTTGCAATTCTTTCAGTGAAAACATAAACTAAAAGATCAGAAACAGATTTTGATTTATTTTCTTTTAATGGTTTTATAAAGCCATTATAAATTCTAATACTTAAAATATCTTCGATTACTTTTTTCCCAATTTCTAATTTATTTTTAAAATGATGATAAAAAGCTCCTTTTGTAAGATTTGTTTTTTTCATAATATCAGGAATACTAGTATTGTTGTAACCGTTTAAATAAAACATATCAAAAGATGTTTCAATGATTAATCTTTTGGTTTCCTGAGATTTTAATTTTTGATCCATTATTTGTTTAAAAATAATTTTTTGATAAACTATTATTTTATGAATTTAATAATAATTAATACTAAAAATATAGATAATTAAAGTATTTATATTAATAAACCTCCTTTTTTTTAAAATCTCTCAAAATAAAGGACATATAAATATAATCATTAATTAATCTTATGACATACTTAATAGAATGTTTTTTATAATTTAAAATCATTCTAAAGAATAATTATGTTAAGTAATTAATAAATTAGATGGGTAACTTTTTTACTTTATCTAATTAATTTTTATATTTAAAACAAATAATTTAATCAAACAACATGAATGCTGAAAAAAACATAACAAAGGTTAGAGCTCACGATGCAATTTGTGGAATTTTATATTTAATAAGTGCAGGACTTACTTTTAGTTCCGGAAATTTAGAATTTTTATACATTGCTTTTGGCGTAGGTACTCTACAGCTTATAAGTCCCTTTACAAAATTTTGTCCCGTTTATTTCGTTTTAAATAAGATTATGCCAGAAACGGAACCTATGCAAAATGGTAAGTAATAATTTACTTTATTTATTCTTTTCAATATTTATTTTTTCCTATAATTCCTATTCTCAAAATAGTATTTCAGTTAATGATTCTATAGGCATAATGAATGTTATGACTTTTCAAGAAAAAGCTTGGAATAATGGAGATATCAATTTATTTATGGAAGGTTATTTAAAATCTAAAGAATTAGTTTTTTCTGGTTCATCTGGTCCTGTTTATGGTTGGAAGGCTACTAAACAAAGGTATTTTAAATCCTATCCAACTTTAGAATCAATGGGACAATTGACTTTTAGTGTAACAA
>CERI01055378.1_pt1 | contig 20669 bp, 22 predicted proteins | sample 350261 | NCBI WGS metagenome assembly CERI01 (sample SAMEA2620979, study PRJEB7988) | marine metagenome | isolation source: saline water (ENVO:00002010), including
TTTTGTAATTTTTTTTCCTAAATATTTATTTAAAAACTTTTTTTTATAATTAGAAGTTTCAATAATGTTATGAAATAATGATAATGTTATTAAATTTTTTGTTGATTTTGTAAATTTAGTTAAATTAAAAGTCATACAAGCAACTCTTAATGGATGAGAAAAATAAGTCTGATTATTGTGATGAAGATATTTTAAATTATTTAAAAAATAAAAATATTTTTGAAATAGTGGTTTAAATTTTTTTATCTTTTGAGAGTTTAGAATTTTTTGCCATTCTGTTAATGCTTTTTTATCAAAAGTTTTTATAGATTTTATTCTTCTATTACGTTCAATTTTGTAATTTTTTAATTTTACTAACATCAAATGTTAAATTTTAAATGCATTTGATAATTTGACTACTTCAAATGCTTCTGCATATTTTTTATTTATAACATTTCCATTTGCAACACTTTCATTTTCAATTCTTTTAATCCAGATTGACTTAGTCCTTTGCATTTCTGACTTAAAATTTGAGAGCATTTTTATTTTATTTTTATAATTAGCTGTAATATTAGAAAAAAAATTTTTATTTAAACTATTCATAGAATGATACCAATTACTTCTATACATAAATACATTATCAGAGTCCCTGAAAACAGTTAATGCCGCATCTGCTAAATTTTTGTGATCAGGGTGCGGATCATGGACCCATGGTAAAAAAACAACAGTGGGTATAATTTTCTTTTTAAGCCTCACTAATTCAGATCTTAGCTCCTCATTATTAATTAGAAAAAAAACTTTTGAGTTACCGATTATATTTGTGATTTTTTTACCACGATAACATCTTTGAATATCTTCTTTTGCATCAAATTCTGATCTTACTAATTTACCATTTTCATCACTATATTCAGAGTTTGTTGCGATATAATTAAATATTTTATTTTTTTTGTATGCTTTTAATAGTGTGCCTCCACATCCTATTTCAATGTCATCTGCGTGAGCCCCTATAAACAAGTATTTCATTTTTTTTTTAAAATATTTCTAATTATATCTAAATTTTTTTTATTTCCTATATCCATCCAAAATTCTAACATAGGATAACCGCCTACTTTGTAGCCTTTTCTTACAGCTTCTTTAATTAAAAAATCCATATCATTTATTTCTTTATTTGATTTGATAGTATCAAATATTTTTTCACCAAGACAATATATGCCAGCATTAATAAATGTTGTTCTAATTTTTTTTTCTTCAATATTTTTAATTTTAAGATTTTTAATTAAAACTTCACCAAAGTCTGATTGGCTAGAAATCAGTTTTAAAGCCACAGTTAGATCATTTTTATTAATATTATGAAAATTATAAAATGACTTAAGGTTTATATCAGACACAATATCACCATTAATAACAATAGCTGGTAGATTGATTTTTTTTCTATCAATCAAGCTAATGCCTCCAATGGTTCCCATTTGCTTGTTTTCTTTAATTATTGTAATTTTTTTAGAATAAGATTTATTTTTTCTTATTTTATTATTTATCTTGTGTGATAAATAGTGCGTAAGTATATATATTTTTTCAATACCTTGATTCAGAAAATGATCAATATTATATTCCAATAGTGACTTTTTATCTTTTATTTTGATTAGTGGCTTAGGTATGTTTTTTGTTAAAGGTCTTAACCTTAAACCTTTACCTCCTGCCATAATAATCAATGTGTTTGTTTTGTTATCATCTTTTTTTCTAATTGCCTGTAAATTTATATTTTCCTGATGCTTATGTACTCTTTTTATATCTACAACTTTTTTACTTTTATTAATGACAGGAAGAAAATTAACATTAGTTTTTTTAAATACCTCATCTACTGTTTTTAAATCATCATCTTCATACACAAATTTTGGATTTTTATTATAAATTTTCTTTATACTACTTTCTAAATCTACCTTTTTTAAAATAGCCTTTCTAACATCTGCATCAGTCAAAATTCCTATTAATTGTTTTTTTTTATTAACAACGTAAACGAATTCTTTATGAGTATTATTAATATTTTTTATACAATTGATGATTTTTTCATCTACTGTGACCTCCATTAACTTTAAAAATTTTTTTGACTGCATAGCTTTATTTAAAGAAATTTTCTTTTTATCTTATAATTGCCAAGTTGATTCAGTTCACTTTTTTTAATGTTCTCTTTTTTTAGTTGCTGTATAATTTCACCAATACCATAACTAATAGATAATTTAGGGGTAAACTTTAAAATTTTTTTTATTTTTGAAAAATTAACAACATAATTTCTTCTATCTTTGCTATTTTTAACTATTTCGTAACTTCCTTTTTTCATTTTTTTAATAATCAATTTTATTATTGATAATTTTGAAAAATTATTTTCATTTCTTCCAACATTAAAAATATTATTTTTTGTTAATTTTTCGTCAGCCTGAATAACTCTATGAATAGCATTTGCAAAATCTTTAACATGACAATATGGCCTCCATGTATCTGCATCGTATAGTTCAATTTTTTTCCCCATATAAATATCCTTAACAAACTGATTTACAGTTAAATCAAATCTCATCCTTGGAGAATATCCAAAAGCTGTGGAAAACCTTAAAATAGTGAATGGAAAGTTTAATTTTTTTTTATTTTTTATTAAAAAATTTTCTATTTTGACTTTTGCTTTAGAGTAGGCTGATATGGGATTTAAAATATTATTTTCACTTACTGGAATTTGTTTTTTAGTTACACCATAGTTAGAACAAGTTGATACAAATATTAATTTTTTAATTTTAAATTTATTAATAAAATTTATACATTTTTTTGTTTTATCAATGTTTGTTTTATTTGATAAAATTGGATATTTTTTTGTTATGGGATCCCCAACTAGACCAGATAATAAAATAACAATATCAACATTATTTAATACATTTTTTAGTATTTTTAAATCTGATTTATCACCATGGACAAATTCAAAATTTGAATTTTTTAAATTAAATTCATTTTTTACATTATGATAGATACAATTATCAAGAACTCTAACAGAATATTTTTTTTTTATAAAATCTTCAGAAATAACTCTTCCTAGATAACCTGCGCCTCCAATTAAAAGTATTTTTTTTTTCATATTTGTATATATGTTAATTTATATTTAAAAATTGTAAGAAATATTTTTATTAATCAATTAATACATATGAATAAGATAGTCAATTTTTTTAAAACTAGTTTCGACCATAATGAAATTAAAGCATTTACAAAATTAGTCCATAATGGAAATTTTAGTATGGGCAAAGAAACAATAAATTTTGAAAAAGCAATTGCAAAAAAACTAAAAATTACAGAGAATAATGTTGCTCTGGTTTCAAATTGCACCACAGGTCTTCATTTATCAATGATTGTTACTGGAGTAAAACAAAAACAAGAAGTATTATGTTCGTCATTAACATTTGTTGCTGATGCAAATTGCATTAAGTATGTTGGTGCTAAGCCTAAATTTGTCGATATCACTTCTAATATAAATTGGAACATATCTGTTAAAGATATAAAAAATAAAATTACCAAAAATACAAAAGCTATTATCATGACCCATTATGCAGGATACCCATGTGAGATTGCTAAGATAAAAAAAATAGCTAAGCACAATAAATTAGTTCTTATAGAGGATGCTTGTCATACAATATTTTCAAAATTTAAAAAAAAATATTTAGGAACATATGGAGATCTAGGTGTGTTTAGCTTGTATGGAAATAAAAATATCACAACGGGTGAAGGGGGAATAGTAATAGGTAAAAAAGAGTACATAAAGAAGATCAAGATTCTTAGAAATCATGCAATAGATAAGTCTATGTTGGAGAGAAACTTATCAAAAACTCCAACTTATCAAATTAATGAATTAGGTTATAATTATAGGATGGACGATATTAGAGCTGTAATAGGGATGGAACAATTAAAAAAAATTGACTATTTAAATAATTTAAGAAGAAAAGTAGCGGTTAATTATAAAAAATTAATTAATAAAGAGTTGCCAGAAATCAAAATACCATTTTCAAATTTTATAGGTAATAAATTTTCATATCATCTATTTCCGATATTGTTACCATTTAGTTTAAATAGAGATGGATTAATTGAATTTTTGAGTAGCAGAGGTATTCAAACAAGTATTCATTATAAGCCTATTCATAAATTAAAATTTTATGAGAGACGCAATTTTAAATTAAAAAATCTCGATAAGATATCAAATTTTATTTTATCTTTACCAATTTATCCTAACTTAAGTTTTTCAGATCAAAATTATGTGATAAAAGCAATTAAAGAATATTTAAAATATAAAAAATAAAGAATGAAAACAAAGAATCCTTTTATAATAGCTGAGATTGGAGCAAAATATGGATCAATCAGCCAAATAATTAAATTAATAAAAGATGTTAAAAGAATAGGGGCAGACGCTGTCAAATTTCAAACTTATAACGCAAAGTATCTCTCCGATAAAGTGTCATTATTACCGTTAAAAGGAAAAAAAATTACACAGCATTCGTTTTTTCTAAAAAATCAATTAACACATAGAGATCATAAAGCAATAATTGCTGCATGTAAAAAAGAAAAACTAATTTGGTTCTCTACGCCTGCACATTTTACGGATGTTGATTACTTGGAAAAATTTCAGCCAAAAATTTACAAAATTGGATCAGATGATTTAACAAATATACCTTTAATTAAATATATAGCTAAAAAAAATAAAAAAATTATTCTTTCAACTGGCATGAGTAATTTCAATGAAATCAAAAAAGCTGTTAAAGCCATTGAAGACGAAGGTAACAAAAAAATAAATATTCTGCATTGTGTGAGTGATTACCCTACTAAAGTTAAAGATGTTAATTTAAATGTTATTAAAACCTTGAAAAAAAAATTTAAATATAAAATTGGTTTATCTGACCATACCAATAATGATCTCACTAGTATATTGGCTACAACTTTGGGGGCTGAGATAATAGAAAAACACATAATGCCAAGCTATAAATTAAAAAATTGGGCTGATGCAGACTCATCGCTTGATGTTAAAGACTTTGGTCAGATGATATTTAAAATTAGAAATATTGAAAAAGCTTATGGTTCAAGACAAAGGAAAGTTTTTAACTGTGAAAAAAAGTGGAGAATTAAAGCTCATAAAAGTTTATATGCTGCTAAACTTATTAAAAAGGGAAGTATAATTAAACCTTCAGATATAGTCATAAGGAGACCCAAAGGTAAAACTAAGCCTATAGATTATTATAAGCTAATCAACAAAAAAACACTATTTGATATCAAGCACAATGACAACATATCTTTAAAGACTGTCATAAAAAATGTAAAATACTGAGTATTATTTAAAACTAACAGAATATTAGAAATACTGATTTAAGGCTTATAATTGTCTAAACAAAAAATTCTTTACAAAGTTGAAGGCTCAGAAAAAATAGGAATGGGGCATGTATTTAGATCTTTTTTTTTACTTCAAAAACTAAAAAAAAAATATGACGTAATAATTTTTACAGAAAACAAAAGTAAAAGTGAAGAGTTTTTTAAAAAAAAACATTTTAAATTAATAACGTATAGTAAAATTAATCAATACAAAATTTTTAAGAAATTTATAATAAATTTAAAGATTGATAAATTTATTAATGATACAATTTTTATTGATAAAAAAATATACACTTTTTTAAAGCAATCGAGTTGTAAATCTTATTTTTTAGATACTAAAAACATCAAAGCTAATAAAATGATTTATTGTATAAATACTTTTATTAAAACTAAACAAAAACATATAAATTATTATTTTGGGTTAAAATATATAATCAAAGATCCTTCATTAAGAGTTAAAAAAAATTATAAATTAGATAAAAGTGTTAGAGTACTTTTACATTTTGGGGGAACCGACGAAAGGCGTCTCAATATTAAATTGATTGATATATTATATGAGGTTAAAAATATAAAAAGATTGACTATAATATTAGGACCAGCTTTAACTTACAATCCTAATAAAATTTATCAAAACTTAAAAAAATTTAAATCTAATTTTAAAGTTCATAACTACCCTAAAAAATTAAGCACAATCTATAATCGCTCTGATTTAGCAATAACAACTGGTGGCAATACACTGTTTAATTTTTGCTATATGAACCAAAAAAATATTTCTATATCTGCTAATAAACTTGAAGAAATAAATTGTAAGAAAATGCAAAATCTCAATTTGACAAATTATTATGGACATTATACCGATATTAATAAAAAAAAATTTATCCAATTTTATAATAAAACTATTTTAGAAAATAAAAAAAATAAAATAAAACTTATTGTAGATGGTGTAAAAGAAATATCTAAAATTATAGACAAAAAATAGTGAATATAGAAATTAAAAAATTAGAACGTAAGTATATGAATCAAGTTATTGATCTAGTAAAAAGAATTTCCCCTTATAGCCCTTCCATAGAAATGTATGACGATATTTGGTTTAAATTTAACCAACAAAATAATGTTTATCCAATTATTGCAATAAATGATGGTTTAGTATTAGGATATGGCACTTTATCTACAGAATTTAAAATCCGAGGTGGAAAAATAGGTCACATAGAAGATATTGTTATAGATCAAAATTATGAAAGAAAAGGTCTTGGGAAGAAAATCTTAGACGCTCTCTATGAAATTGCAAAAACAGAGAATTGCCTAAAAATAATGCTTCAGTGCACTAATACGAACACTAAATTTTATGAAAAATGTGGTTTTATAATAAATGGCTTGGCAATGCAGAAATTTATTAAATAATTATTGTGTCTAATATTATAGTTGCTCATCAACCGCAATATTTTCCATATCTTGGCATTTATAATAAGATTTTAAAATCAAATAATTTTGTAATTTTAGACGATGTACAATTTAAAAATTCAGCTTGGCATGCTCGAACAATAATAAAAAATCATGAGGATAATATAATTCAACTAACAATTCCATGTTCAAAAAATAAGTCATCATCAAATATAAAAGAAATTCAAATTGCTGACAATAAATGGAAAATAAAACATCTTAAGATTATAGAGAATGTTTATAAAAATACAAAAAATTTCAACGATATTTATAAGATAGTCTATGATGTTATTTCAAATAAGAGTAATTATCTTGTGGATTATACAATACCGTCAGTAATAAAATTTCTTGAAAAATTAGACTATCCAAGTGACAAAATTTTTATTCAGAGTGAAGAAAGAGAAATAACAGGTACAAAAAATGACCTTTTGATTAATTTAACAAAGAGATTTAATGGAGATATTTATTTGTCAGGTTCAGGTGGAGGAAATTATATTGATGAAAAAAAATTTTTAGATAACAAAATTGATCATAAATTTAATGATTTTAAGCACCCATTGTATTATCAGGTGGGAGGAAAATTTATTCATAAATTGTCAATAATTGATGCGGCTTTCAACATCGGTATTAAAGAGTTAAAAATACTAATTTAATTATATAAAAAAAATATGATTATAAAAAAATATATTTAAAAATATGCTTCCTACTTTTAAAATTTTAGACATAGAAAAAAAAAAAATTAATAATAAAATTTATAAAGATTGTTTGAAAAAATATAAATTAGTTATTATAAGAAATTTTTTTACAAAAAAAGAAATCGTAGATCAGGTAGATATCTTTAGAAGAAGAAAAGTAAAACTTGTTAAAAAATCAGGAAATTACTTTGTTGGAAAAGAAAATTTTAGCAGATTTGATAATACTAAAATAGTTAATAAATTTTCAACTTACTCAAGAAATCAATACTTACATACACTTTTTTCTTGGAATAATGATAAATCTTTTAAGATTATTTTCAATAAGTTAATTAAACTAAGAAATAAAATTTTAGATATTTCATCAAAGAAATATATTTTTACCTATAGAAAAAAAAAGTTCATAAACATTCCTAAAGTTTTACATTATACAAATGGTAGTTTCTTAGATAAGCATGTAGATTTTAATTATGATAATGATAGCAACTTTATAATAGTAGCCTCTCAAAAAAAATTACATTTTGATAAGGGGGGATTAAGTTATGAAATAAATAAAAAATATACTGATATAGAAGATTTTTTGCAAATTGGTGATATTATCTGTAACGATTATAGAATAAAGCATGGTGTTAAGAAAATAAGATTAAAAAAGAATCAAATCGGTAGATTTTCTCTTGTTTTAAGTATGCATCAATTATAATATATATAATTATAGTGAAAATCACATTGTACTAAATCTTAAATTATGACTATTAAGAATATCAACCTTCCTGCACAGGTAATAGACGTTAGACCTAGAGATGAAGAGTTGTATGCTAAATGGAAGCATAAAAACACAAGTGTTACTCCTACAGATAATAGTCATTTTGTTTTTTCAACAAAGGAGGAAGAGGATTTATTTTATAGTTATCAATTTGATACTGATGAGAAAAAAAAACTTTATAAAAAATATAGAACTGCCTGGTGGCAAAGAGCTGCTGAATACAAATATGGTGATGCACCCTTAGCTTTAATTGTTGAATTGGTAAGTACTTGCAATCTTGCATGCACGATGTGTTTTACAATTACAGATAAATTTCAAAATGCCATTACTGGTGCAACAAGGATGATGCCATGGTCGCAATATACAAAAATAATTGATGATGCAAAAAGTTCTGGTGTTTACTCAATTTGTATAAGTTGGAGAGGTGAAGCCACCTTATATAGAGTTAAAGATGAACAGGGTAATATCAAAACATTTGGTGATGCAATTAAATATGCATGTTCAAAAAATTTTCTAGAGGTTACATCGTTGACACATGGTCAAAATTTAACTGATCAACTAATTGATGATATTGTTGAAGCTCAACCAAACTGGATAAGTTTTTCAATTGATGGATTAGAAGATGAGTACAACAAAATAAGAACTCCTAGAAACAAACAAAAAGATAGAGAATATAATGCATTTGAAGTTGTTACAAAAAATATTCAAAAATTAGCAAATAAACGGGATGAAAAAAATTCAAAACTACCAAGATTAAGATCTAATTCAATTTTTCCATCTATCAGTAAATATCCTGAAAAATATAAATCATTTATGAAATCAATTGGAATAGACTTAGTAACTACTAGTGAAGTTAATGATTATCGAGAGCATAGGCTAAAAGATGAAGAAATAAATAAAGAGTGGAGTTGTGCTTACCCATTTCAAAGAATGACTGTATCTGCAAACAGTATTATTTTACCATGTCCAGCAGCAGATCAAGAAGAAGAGGCATTAGTGTTTGGCAGATATAAAGGCTCTCCTCCTAAAATAACTAAGAATTATGATGGTTCAGTTAATATGACAAGTATACCTGAAAATACAATTTTATCAGCCTGGCATTCAAAAAAATGGAATGGTTTAAGAAAAATGCATGAAAATAAGACAAGGCATTTAATAGAACCAGGTTGTAGAAACTGTCTACATGGAGCAAAAAAAAGAGGTGTTTCCAATTTACCATCTGATTGGGATGTTGAAAATATGGAATGGAAAAATCACCCAACAAAAGTCTAATTTTTAATGAAGATCGCGATAATACTTGCTAAATCTTATAGCAAAAGAATTCCAAATAAAAATTTTTTGAAATTTCATGGAAAACCCATGATTTATTGGACAATTCAAGCTGCAAAAAAATCAAAACTCTTTGATAAAATAATAATTGCTACAGATAGCGACAAAATAATTAAAAAGTTTAAAAAATATAATATTGATTTTATTAAAAGACCAAAGGAATTAAACAAAGAAAAATACGGTATTGATGAAGTGATGAAATATTGTTTGTCATATTTAAGTGAAAAAGTTGAGTATGCTTGCTGTTTATATGCTTGTGCACCATTAATAAGTTACAGGGATATCAAAAGCGGTCTTTCAAAAATTGAAACAAATAAATATAAATATATATTTGCTGCAAGTAACTTTTCTCACCCAGTTGAAAGATCATTTAAAGTTGATAAAGGAAAAATAAAAATGATTTCGAAAAAATTTTTTAATACAACTTCAAAATTTTTTACAGAAACTTACCATGACACGGGTTATCTTTATTGGGCAAAAGCTAGCACATGGAAAAAAGATTTCATAAGTTATGGTTCAAAATCTTCATTTGTTAAAATACCAAATTGGAGAGCACAAGATTTAGATACATTAGATGATTTGAAAAAAGTAGATTTAATTTTTCAATCGTTAAAGAGAAGAAAGAAACACGAAAAGATATAATATTTATGAACAAAATTAATATCATTTTAATTATATAAGAATTATTCTTATAATATTAATATTTAATTTTTAATTATTCAAAAACTCACAAATTTTTGAAATTGGATTTATATTTTTATTAAGTAATTCTTTAGTATTATATTTAAAATTATTTTTATTAGTGATAATTTTGTTGAGTGCAAGTTCAAATTTAGAATAACTATTTATTTCAATTTTTTGGTTAAGTTTTGCCATATGACTTTCGTGGTGAAATAATTGTAAAACATTTTTATTATAATAATGAGCTTGTCTAACAATGGAACTTGACGAAGTTCCGATACAGATATCAGAGATATCAATTAAATCTTCAATAAAATATTTTTCTTTACTAACAAGAGAAATATTATTTAGATTTAAATTATAATGGTTATTTTTGAATTTAGGACGTTCTTTAATAATAAAATTAATGTTTTTATTTTTTTTAGCAAATTTAAGTAAATAATTTATTGCTTTTTGTTCAATATTTTTTTTAAAATAAATAGGATTTGAGCAAATAAAAAGTATATTTAAATTGTTTTTTTTAATGGGTATTTTCTTTTTTAAAAAATTTACCCAGTAATAATATCTAACACTGCCAACTTCCTTAGTTTTTGGTATATCAAGTAAATTTAATTCATTCTTTAATAAAATTTTTCTAATTTTTTCATCTATACTGCCAGGTACCAATAAAATATCAGCTAAATAATACATGTAATTACAACTATCACCACCTACGCCGTGTATCTCATATGCTATAAATTTTGTATTTATTTTTCTATAAAATTTAAAATAATAAACAAGGGCTTCATAGCCATTAAATGATGTTCCTATAATATTTTTTGGATTAATGTTTTTAAAATTTCTTTTATAAAATTCAAGCTCTATGAAAAAATTAATATAAAAATTCTTTAAGTCATTTTTTGATATATTTTTTAAGGGATAATTTTCTAAAATATGTTTTTTATTTTTATAAAAAAAATAATAACCTTTTAAAATATTTATTATGCTTTTATTTAATAAAATTTTTGTTGAATTTTTGTTAAAAAAACTAGAGTAATTTTTTTTTATTTCAAGACTCTTGAATAGTATTAAGTGATTTTTTTGTATTTTTTGCGATATTGGGATCAAATTTATCTCGTCAACATACTTATGTTTTGAAATAATAATTGTTCTTATATTTTTATCTAATTTAACATTATTGAAGTATAACTTTGTTTCTATTTCGTTTTTTATTTTTTTAAATTTAGTAAACAGTTTTTTTTTTAACAGCTCAAAGTTTAAAAATTTTTTAATTTTGAATTTAAAAGATATTTCTGAATTTTCTCTGTAATTATAATCAAATTGTGACTTTAAAAAAAAAAAACTTAAATAGGAAATTTTAAAAATAACATCTTGATCTTTTAATTTATTTTTTAAAGATTTAAAGTCATTTTTATTTTTAATATTAAATTGGCTATATATTCTTTTTTTTAATTTTTTATGATCTATATTTATTAACATAGTAATATTTAATTTTTATAAATTTTATTTTTTAATCTTAAATAACTTTTGAAAAGTAAATTCATTGATATATCGATTATGAATATATAAATTTTAAAAAGATAAAAATTACTAAGTATTTTTTTATTTGTTTTCAAAATTATATTAATTAAAGCTTTCTTATTTGAAAAAAAATATTTAAACCAATGATATCTGTTTAGATGAATTTTATTAATGTGATGACCGCTCTTGTCTTTAACACCAGCCCATCGTAATACTGAAGTATCTTCAAAAAATTTAATTCTACCAGATTTTATAGTTAGAAAATCCATTACAAATTCAGCTGATCTAAAGTCTTTTAAATTATATTTGGTAATTAATTTAAAAACTTTTTCCATATTTTTTTTTTTATGTAGACAGTAATATGACCTAAAAAATGGATTGAACATGTGTCTTAAAATAAAAAATTTAAAATCTATATAATTAGAGTAAGTTTTACCAATTATATTGATTTTCTGTTTTGTGTAATTGAAATCATAAAGAATTCCTTTAGCAGCAGAATAGCCTTTATTTATTAAAAGAAATTCTTCTTTTTTTTTAATTGTTTTAAAATTAATTAAATCATCTTGGTCACAAAAAAAAATAAATTTTTTTTTCGATTTATTTAAACTTTTAAGAACTTTTTCAAAAAAAGTTTTTATATTTTTGTCTTCACCAAAATAATAATATTTATTTTTAATTTTAAGTTTTTCAAATATTTTATTTTGTTTTTTTTTACCACCATCAGCTATAATAATTTCAGCTTTTATATTTTGGTTATTAATATGACTAACAAGTTTTTTTGAAAAAAACTCTTCATCTTTAACAAGTATTAGAAAAGTTGTATGATCAAATTCTATCAAGGATTTCATTAAATTTTTTGTAGTCTCTAATATAATCTTTTTCCTCGTAATGTCTGTCACATAACACACCACAAATATTATTTTTCTTTAAATAAACTTTTACCCAAGTTAATGGCTTGATTATTTTCAATTTTGCTCCTGGTTTAATGATAATTTTTTCTTTCTTTCCATTGGAATAAATACATTGAATATAAAATGATCCTTTAACGCTAAAAAAAGCTTGAATGCATTTTTTATGTGCATGGTCTCCTCTTATAATATTTTTATTAGCAATTAAAAAAAAGATTCTTTTGAATTTTATTTTTTTTTCTAATCTATCTAATATTAAGATATATGAATCTAAATTTTTATTAATTATTTTTGGCATTTATCGATCATATATCGTTTATTAATTGAATATTACATCCATATTAGGTTTAATAAATAAATCTTAAAGGCTAACCCAAGTTTAATTTTTTAATTGTTTTGTTAATTGAAGAAAATAAATTTCCATTAAATTTAAATTTCAAATCACTCAATCGATCACTATGGACTTCATAAGATAGTTGATTTAAAATTTCTGTATTAACAAAGGATTTCTTAATTTTTTTAAGTTTTTCTATTTCACTAATTATATCAATAACTTTAAGATTTATTGTAACAACATCTAGCGTTTCATTTTTAATTTTATTATTAAAAATAGAAAATATTATTGATCTTACACAATCATCTAAGTCAAGATAAGGCCTTTTTTTATTATAAAATTTTCTCCAAATTGTAATTTTTTTATCCATAGCCGCTTGATAACAAAATTTATTTATTGCTGTGTGAAATCTCATTCCATCAGACATACCAAAAATAGTACCAAATCTCATAATACAATAATTTGTAGATTTTTTTTTAATAATATTTTCACATAATATTTTTGATTCAGCATAAGGACTTTGTGGAGAAATATTTAATTGGTTATTTTTTGAATTTATAATTTTATACTGACTTCCATAAACACTGGTTGAAGATGCAAATATAATTTTTGTATTTTTTTTACCTAAAGATAATATTTTATTTGTACATTCTAAGTTGTTATCCAAAACCTTTTTTTTATTTGAGAAGCTTTTTTCAGCATTTGTTGTAGAAGCTAAATGTACAACACAATCAATTTTTTTTTTAATTTTATTTATATTGAATTGAACTAAATCTTCATCAAAAAAAATTATTTTTTTTCTATTTTTTAAGTTAATAAAACTAATATATCTTTCAGAAGAAAAGTTATCAATTATTATGATTTTTTTAATTTTATCTAATGAGGATAATTTATTAATTAATTTTGATCCTATATGACCCATTCCACCAGTTATTAAAATTTTCATTTATAAAAATAAGCTTTAATTGTTGTTTCAATACCTTTATCAAGATTATATCTAGGTTTCCACTTAACATTTCTTGTTAACCTTAAATTACTTCCAAAAAAATTTCTCTTATTTATTGGGTTTGTATTAATGGGACTTTTTGATTCTACAATTTTTAAAAATATATTTTTTTTTCTTAATTTTGATTTAATCATTTTTAATAAACCCAATATAGATATACTTTTCCCACTGCAAAGATTGAAAATTTTATCTTTTAATTTTTTTTTATTTAGAAAACATATTAATGCGTCTGTTACATCCTCAATATAAATATAATCTCTATAATATTTTCCTTTATCATAAATCTTAATTGATAATTTTTTTTTATCGATAGATGTTTTAATAATTTTATTAATGAAACCTCTATTGTTTTGCAAAGTTTTTGAAAATCCATATACATTTGAGAGCCTCACACATAAAAAATCAATGTCATAAATACTGCTTAAAAATTTAAAATATCTCTCAATTGTCAATTTAGTAAAATCGTACCAGCTAACAGGAATTTCTCTAAAATTTTCATTAATACGTTTTTTATTCGTCATTCCATAAACAGTTGCTGTACTAGTAAATATTATTTTAGGATTTAATTTTTTCTTTTTAATATAAGAAAAAAAATTTTTACAAAAAAGTTCATACTTCTTTGTTAATTTTGCAAAATTTTCTTCAAATAAAATTAAATCATTTTCAAAGGCTAAAAAATAAATTATTGAGTCTTTTTTAATTTTTTTGAACCAGCTTAAATTTTCATAATTATCTCCATAATTTCTTCTTGAAATTTTTACAATATTTAAATTTTTAATTTTACTTAATTTTTTACTCAAGCTTTCACCAATAAAACCTTCTGAACCTATGATGATTATATTTTTTTTTTTCACTTGAAATAATTCAAAATATCAACTTTGGTTGGTCGAACTTTATATTCTTCTTTAGTATCATAATATCCTGAAGTTCCATAGATCATATGATTTTCAGCACTTTTTGTAATATAGCCATGTGCAATTCCAGGGGGGAAAAAATATGCAATTTTATCATTATTTCCAACCAGTTCTAATGTTTGTACATTTTTAAAAGTTTTTGATCTTTTTCTTAGATCAACTAATGTTACTTTAATTCTTCCCTTTAAAAGGTAATTCCATTGATATTGTTCTTTATGTATATGCCAGGCTTTAATGACACTCTTTTTTATAAATGAATGGCTAATTTGTTTAATTTGTATTTTTGTGTTTATTTTATCAGTTCTAAAAACTTCTCTAAAAAAACCTCTCTTGTCCACATTATTTTTGATATTAAATACCTTTACATCTCTAATCATGTTATAAATTTTCTATTAATAATTATAAAATTATATAATTATTATACATCCTTTTTATAAAACAAATGAAAAAAAAAATTATATCAAAAAATCAGTTTACTAAAAACAAAAAATTGTGGATTAAAAAATTTAGTAAAAATCAAAATCTTAAAAAAATATCAAAAAAATTATATGTAGAGGCTGACAAGCATAATTACTCATACTTTTTTTCTTGGCAAGGTGAAACCATTCTTCAGACACCTGAGGACATTATTACGCTTCAAGAAATAATATCCGAATTAAAACCCGAAGTAATAATTGAAGTTGGAGTAGCTTGGGGAGGTACTATGCTTTTTTACGACTCACTTTCAAAACAAAATGATATTAAAAAAATTATTGGAATTGATATTTACATACCTGACCATTTAAAAAAAAGTATTTATGGCAAAGCTAAAAATAATAATATTCATTTATATGAAGAAGATTCAACAAATCTAAAACTTTTTCAAAAATTAAAAAAAAAAATTAAAAATAATAAAGGTATTTTGATACATTTGGATAGCAATCACACAAAAGAACATGTTTTAAAAGAACTGAATATATTTAGCAAACTATGTAAAAAGAATGACGTTATAATTGTAGGTGATACCATTATAGAATACATACCAAAACAAACACATAGACCTAGAGATTGGAAAAAGGGAAACAGCCCCAAGAATGCTCTTGATTTATTTTTAAAGAAAAATAAAACTTTTGAAATTGATGAAAAAATATGTGCCAAACAAATGTTTACTAATAATCCAAAAGGCTATATCAGAAAAATCTAACCTTTAAATTTAAATACCACTGTTTTTGGAAATCCCAGCTTATCTTTGTTTTTAAAGTTTTTTTGTGGATATTCCACATATTCATTTTTAATTTTGTTTAAAAATAAAGATTTGTGAACTATTTCATAATTTTTAAGAATTTTCTTAATTTCATCTAGATTAAAGAAAATATAAATTAATTTATTATTATAAAAGTTTTGTTCAGTATAATATGTTTCAAAATCCCCACCTGTTAGATTGTTTAAAATAATAAACTTAGGTTTTTTTTCAGAAATTTTTTTTAAAATTTTTTTCCATTCGACCATATATTGCAGGGAATCACTAATATGAACATAATCATATTTTTTTTTAAAATTTATTTTTTCAAAAAAATTTATTTTGACATTTTTTTTTTTAAAAAAATTATCCTTTCTTAATTCACGACAAACATTTTCTTTTTCAATTGAGTCAATTATGATATTATTCATGTTTTTAGAATTAATAAGTTGAAAAAAAACTTCTTGAAAACCAGAGCCAAAATCTAAAATTCTAATATTTCTTTTTTTTTCATTTAACAAAATCCAGGGAATTGGAGATGATGATATGTAATATTCAAAGAATTTTTTAGTTTTAAAAAGTAAAATATTTTGAGAAACCTTTTTTTTAATTTTACTAATCCAAATATTTGAATTGAAACTATCATTTGGATTATTAAATGTATTTTTTATATCTTTAGGTTTAATTTTTTTCCAAATATTCATTTAAAATTTCCTTGTATACACTCTATTCTTAATTTCATGAGACTGTATATGATTTACGTTTATAAACCATCTACCATCGGAATTATTATATTTTAATTTTTTAACTTTATCTACTCCATGAATTAAAGCTGGAAAAAAAAGGACTATATCAGTTTTTTTTATTTTTTTATCAATGACAATTTTTTTTTTATTTTTATTCAACACAAAAAAACCTCCTTTATCATAATCCAAACCATAATCTGTAGCATACATGCCAAAATTAAAAATACTTACATTAATAGGATCGTAGTGACGTGATATTTGGCCTGAATTTAGAGGATAATTAATTACATGTAATCTTTCAATCACTCCATCTTTTGGTTTATTTTTAGTGATTTCATTATTACCGAGCCCATTTAGTATTTTGAGGGGTTTATAAATTTTAATTATTTTCTTATAAATTCCTGTTTCATCCTTATTCCAAGAAAAAAAATAAAAGGATTTATCAAATGTTTTATATCCTTTTGAAGACAGGTTATTTGAAATGTAAAAACCATTTTTTACACCTGTTTTAATTTTTGGGTTAATTGGTTTTTTGTTTTTTATAATATTGTTGAGTTTTACTTTTGCGTTATCTAAAAATTTTGAATTAACTGAGTTTTTTAATATAAAAATATACCCATTGCTTAACCGATCTATACATTTTAAAACAAAATTGATTGAATTTAATTTTTCTTTAAACTCAAAATAATCATAGGTTTTTAAACCTTTAAAAAAAACTCTTTTTTTGGAATCTCTAATTATTCTAATCTTATCTCTAATTAATTTTTTGTTATTATTTTTCACAATTTGTTGAATTAATTTTATTTTAACTTATTCATTGGTTTATTATAAATATGATTTAAATTTTTGCAATTATGGTAAGTAAAATATTAGTTACAGGAGGGTGTGGATTTATTGGATCTAATTTTCTAAATATAATGGTTCCAAAATATAAACAGACTAAATTCTTAAATATTGATAAATTAACCTATGCTGGGAAGTCTGAAAATATCAGAAATATCAAAAATTTAAAAAATTATAATTTTTTGAAAATTGATATTTGTAATTATACAAAATTACAACAAGCAATTAAAAAATTTAATCCTGAAATAGTAATTCATTTTGCAGCTGAGTCGCATGTTGATAATTCGATTAAATCACCAGGAAAGTTTATTCAATCAAATATTTTAGGGACCTACAATATTCTTAGATCTATAAATAAAAAAATATTCCTAGTACACATTTCTACAGATGAAGTTTATGGTCATGTTGTAAATAATAAATCCTTTAGTGAAACAACAAAATATAATCCTCGATCTCCCTATTCAGCATCAAAAGCTTCTGCTGACCATCTCGTTAGCTCATGGAATAGCACATATGGCTATAAGTCAACCATTGTAAATTGTTGTAATAATTTTGGTCCTAACCAAGATAAAGAAAAATTTATTCCAGTTATTATAAATAATATTCTTAACAGTAAAAAGATCCCAATCTATGGGAATGGAAAACAAAAACGAGAATGGATATACGTAGACGATTTTGTTGCAAGTATAGATTTTATAATCTCTAAAAATTTATTTAGTGAAAATTTTGTAATTGGCAGCGGCATAAGATTTGAGAATAAAACTTTTGCAAAGAAAATAATATCAATATTTAAAAATAAGCTAAATTATGATGAAAAAAAAATAAAGTTAATTCGTGTAAGTGATAGACCTGGACACGATATAGAGTATAAGATAAATAGCTCTAAATTAAGAAAATTGGGTTGGAAGTCTAAGACAAGTATAAATAATGATTTACTTAAAACAATAAATTTTTATAAAACAAAAAATAATTAGTTTACTTTATGAAGGCAATATTGTTAGCAGGCGGAACAGGCACAAGGTTAAGACCTGCAACATTGGGAATAAACAAGCATCTTATGCCAGTTTATAACAAACCAATGATTTATTATTCACTTAGTATTTTAATGTTATGCAAATTTAGAGAAGTAATACTGATATGTGATGCAGACAGTAAGAAAATTTATGAAAAAATATTTTCTGATGGAAAACATTTAGGAATGAAAATTTATATAGTTGTTCAAGAGAAAGCAAATGGTATTCCAGAAGCTTTTTTAATATCAAAAAAATACTTAAAAAATGAAAGTGCCTGTTTGATGCTGGGGGATAATTTTTTCTTTGGTCAGGGATTTTATGATTTATTAAAAAAAGGGACTAATTTAAAAAAAGGAGCATTTTTTTTAGCTTATAATGTGCCAAATCCAGAAAAATATGCAGTTTTAGAAAAAAAAGATAATCAAATTTTAAGCATTGTAGAAAAACCTCAAAATCCAAAAACTAACTTAGCCATACCTGGTATTTATTTTTTTGATAAAAACGTAGTTAATTATTGTAAAGATTTAACTAAATCTAAAAGAGGTGAATTAGAAATTGTAGACTTAATAAATATATATATAAAAAAAAGCTCAGTTAAATTTGAAGAAATAGGTAGGGGTATTTCCTGGCTTGATATGGGGTCATTTGAAGATTTGAATGATTGTTCAAATTATATAAGAGCAATTGAAAAAAGACAGAATTTTATGATTAGTTCACCTGAAGAAATCGCTTTTCTAAATAACTGGATAACAAAAAAAAAATTACTAAAAATTTCTAATAAATATAATAATGACTATGGAGATTATTTAAAAAAATTATGTTTTTAAAAACACAATATACCAAGTGTAAAGTTACCGGCCAAAAAATACCTGTTATTTTTAATTTTGGAAAAATGCCTATTGCAAATAGCTTTTCTAAAAAAGTTGATAAGAAAAATTTATATGAGATGAAAATTGCTTTCAACGAAAGCAATGGTTTATTTCAACTTGTTAGTGCACCACTACCAAAAAAACTTTTTAATGATAACTATGCCTTTATGTCCTCAACATCTAGCTCGATGAAAATACATTTTAAGAATGTTGCTAATAGCATTAAAAAGATGATGAAAAAAAATAGTAAAATAATGGAAATAGGTTGTAATGATGGAATTTTTTTACAAAATTTTAAAAATTTTGACCATTTAGGTATAGAGCCATCAAAAAATGTATATAATGTTTCTAGATCAAAAAAGTTAAAAGTTTTAAACTCCTTCTTCACCGAAGAATTAATTAATCAAAAGAAACTTCATAATAAATTTGATATTATTTTTGCTGCAAATGTAATTTGTCATATCCCAAACATGTTATCTTTATTTAAATGTGTTGAAAAATCATTAAAAAAAGATGGTTTTTTTATATTTGAGGAACCCTATTTAGGTGCCATGTTAGAAAAAACTTCCTATGATCAAATTTATGATGAGCATTTCTACATGTTTTCAGCAAACTCAATTGCATCAATTCTAGATAAATTTAATTTAGAACTTGTTAGTGCCGAACGAATACCCACTCATGGTGGATCTATGCGTTATTATGTAAAAAAAACAAATTCTACTAAAAAAAGTGAAAAATTAAAAAAAATTTTAAAGTATGAAAAAAAACTTAAGATATCTGAAATTAAAACTATAAAAAAATTTTTGGTAAATTGTATAAATTCAAAAAAAAGAATTTTGAAAATAATGAATGAAATTATCCCAAAAGATGAGGATATATATGGTTATGGAGCCACTTCTAAGAGTACAACTATACTTCATTTTTGTGATGTAAAAGATAATTTTATACAAGGAATTTTTGACAACACCCCAACTAAAATTAATAAATATTTTCCAGCAAAAAAAATTAAAATTATTGATTATAAAGA
>CERI01116310.1_pt1 | contig 20651 bp, 17 predicted proteins | sample 350261 | NCBI WGS metagenome assembly CERI01 (sample SAMEA2620979, study PRJEB7988) | marine metagenome | isolation source: saline water (ENVO:00002010), including
TAGCGGTGGGATACCTGAATACTGTAACGGTTATGGTGTTATTTTCAATGAATATAATTTTGAAGAAAAACTCAAAGAGATAATTGAAAATTATGAAATTTATATTAACAAAATGAAAAACTATCCTTTTTCCTCAGAAAAGATGTCAAGAGACTTTGAGAGTTTATTTTTAGATGCCCTAGAAAAAAAAGAAGAGCTGCTTAAAGTTCGTTCGGACTCAATAAATGTGCAAACTACAAATCAACTTTATTATCTCTTGAAAAGAAGAATCCTTCTTTTCAAGAGATAACAATTTTTTTAAGTGCATCATAAAATTTTAATAAATCATAATTTTCTTCAAGAGTCTTTAATGCATTATTAGCTATATTATTTACAGTTTCAGCATCATTTCTTAATCTAATTATTTGAGTTATCCATGAATTTATTTCATCATTTTCAATAAAAAGGATGTTTCTATTGTTATTAAATTTTTTCAAATCCCAAAAACCACTAGTTTTAGACATTAATACAGGAACTCCAACAGCCATTGATTGTAAAGCAACACTTTGTCCAGATGGCTGATTTGATTCTATTAAAGGTATGATTGTCAAGAAGCACTGTTCATAGATATTTCTTATTTCAATGTCTGTGATCTTGTTTTCAGCCCATGAACCTTCATAAACTTTTACATTGTTATGCATTAAGTTCTCTTTATTAATATTATTCGATACAAAAATAAACGAAAATTCTTCCATGGAGTTAGCAATTGAAACAACTTTCTTATAATCTCGCTTACCGTCATTTCCTATGAATAAGATTTTGTCATTTTTCGACTTACTTGTAGAGGATTTCCAAAAATCAATATCTATAGGAAAAGGTAAAAAAGTATATTTATGACTATATTTTTTGTAGTTGACTTTTGCAAACTCATACTCGCCCAATCCAAGAAAGATAATATTTGTGATTCTTCGGAGTAGTAAGTTTACAAAAATTTTTCTTAATTTTATTCTTACAACGTTGTTACTTTGATTTACAAATAGACCCATTATGAAAACTGATGATTGTAAATCTTTGTTAAATAATTTTACTATTTGTAATAAAGGAAATGATGTGAAAGCAACCCTTTGGTTTGTAAATATAACATGTTCAGAATTCTTAAATATTTTAAAATTTTTGATGTTTATAATTTTTTCAAAATAGAACGGAATAGTTGTTAGATATCTGAGCATTTCAGATATTTTTTTTATTATCTTTTGCATTATATTGTTTGAGTCGTTGAATTCAATAATATTTACAGTTGTAAATTCTTTTTTAAAGTTGTGATAAGCATAAAAGAACTCTTTCGAGTAAGATTGCTCTCTACTGTTAAGTCTTTGAATACGACCACTTTGAAAAACAAAAGTTATTTTTTTATCAAACACATATATAATGGTAACTTGAAATATGAAGTTAATTAGAAATAAATATATATATCCCTTAAGTTTTCTTTTTTACTCATTCTTAATGTTAACAATGGTTTTTGCAAGGTCTTTTATAGGAGTATATATTTTTGGATATAGAATTGGTGAATTGTTAATACTGTTGAGTATGATAATTTTTATTTTGTTTTCATTCCAAAAAGTAACAGATTATTTTCTACTAGATATAGATAAAAATCAATTATTAATTCAAAAGTTAATGATTGGTTCATTTATTATTGTTTCATTTTTCAATGGGTCAAGTTTTTTTAATTCCTATACTTACAAATCAAGTTCATATATATGGACTATAGGGTTTTTATTTCTTGGGCTGTTATTTTTAAATATTTTAGAAAAAAGCAATTTTCTAATTATAGGTTTATACCTCTCACTTCCATTAATTTATTTAATGGGAACTGCATATTATCCAAATTTTATGATTGAATTTTTTAATGAATATTCAGATAAATTCCAGTTTGTTAAAGCATCTGATCTGATGTTGGCTTATATAATTGTAAACCTATCAATATTGAAGTACAGAAAAACTACTTATTTGAATGTGAGTTATTTAATTATTTCAAGCAGTGTTTTTTTCCCCCTCTTCCTTTTTAATAGTAGGGGTTCTTTTATATCAGCATTGATATTCTTCTTACTACTACTTTTCAATATCAGAAAATTTCTTAGTAGCAATAAATTAAAGACACTCCTATTGTTCTTCGTTGGGTATATCTTTTTTTATGGTTCAGTTTTACATGTTTATGGAGAATTTACATTCATTAAACTTAATGATGCTTCAAAGCCAGAATTAGTGACAGAACAGGTTGGAGAGATTATAAAAAAGAAGGAAACAACAGAAGTATTCTTCAGTTTCTACATACAAGATGGAAGATTGTATTCAGAGGATAGCACAACAAATTGGAGATTAGATATCTGGCAAGATGTTATTACAGACATGAATGAAAAAAATATTGTTTTCACAGGATATGGTTACTCAGATATAATACCTGTTATGTTGGACCCTTCTGCACCAGGAAGACTTGGTAGAGATGGTTTGAACGAAAACGTTCACAATTATTTTGTCAATATTTTTGCTCGAGGTGGATTGCTACAATTATTCTTATTTTTAATCTTTTTTATTAATATGGCCATCATAAGTAAAAAGGTAAACAGAAACTATGAAATATTGTTTTTATTGATTCCAGTATTTCTTAATTCATCTTTTGATACGAACTTAGAAGGAGTACAATACCCACTTCTATTCTATGCATTTTTAGGGAATCTTTACTTTGTAAAAAGAAACTCTGATAGCCTAATTTAATTACTTAAGATAATATACTTGCATTATGAAAAAAGCTTTTATAACAGGTATAACAGGCCAAGACGGTTACTATCTCACAGAATTTCTATTAAAAAATGATTATCAGGTTCATGGTACGATTAGAAGGTCATCAAGTTTTAACACGTCACGTATTGAAAATCTTATTTCAAAACACAGCAGTGATGAGAGACTAAAACTTTACTATTCAGATTTACTTGATTCCTCATCATTGAATAATTTAATTGATAAAATTCTACCTGATGAGATATATAATTTGGCTGCACAATCACACGTTGCAGTATCTTTCAAAAACCCAAGTTATACAATCCAAAGTGGAAACCTCGGAACAGTTTCTTTACTTGAAGCACTGAGAAACTCTGAAAAACCAATAAAGTATTATCAAGCATCATCTTCTGAAATGTATGGAGGTGGCTCAAAAGTTTTACTAAACGAAGAGTCTCCACTGGACCCCAAGAGTCCCTACGCTGCATCAAAAGTATTTTCTCACCATATGACTAAGCTTTACAGGGATTCATACAATTTATTTTGTGTAAATGGAATTTTATTTAATCATGAATCACCACATAGAGGTGAAACATTTGTTACCAGGAAAATTACAAGAGCTGTTGGTAGAATTCATTTAGGAATACAGTCTAAACTCACTTTGGGAAATCTTGATGCCTCAAGAGACTGGGGTTTTGCAGGCGACTATGTCGAGGGGATGTATAAAATGCTACAGCACGACACTCCTGAAGATTGGGTCTTAGCTACAGGTGAAACTTATACAGTAAGACAGTTTGCTGAGGCAGCTTTTAAAATGATAGATTTAAATTGGGAAGAATACATAGAAACCTCTTCTAAATATTATAGACCAAATGAAGTTGAGCATTTACTAGGAGATAGTTCAAAAGCCAGAAAGTTTTTGAATTGGAAGCCAAAACACACCTTTGATGATTTAGTAAAAAAAATGGTTGAAAGTGACATAAAGCTTGCAAAAAAAGAACAGGTATTAATCAAAGAGAACCTCTTACTGCCGACCTGGGAGAATCCTGTTATCTGAAGGTATTTCCACCCATAAAATTTTTTATAAACTATTGAAAGCATGACGTTGAAGGATTTATAGAAGTTACAATTAAGGGCATTAATCAATAAAAATATTAAAATCATTATCATTAAAGTATGAGTAACATTCAAAATTATTTAACTGATGATATTAATAATTTTATTACAACATTACAAAAACCTGATAATCCTTATTACCATTTACCAGCTAAAACCGGCGTTACTGATTTAGGAAAATCTCTAAATTTAGGTTTCAGTAATTTTGCTATCAAAATTTATTACACCACCAAAAAATGGGAAGATTTTGATGATACAAAAAAATATAATTGGGTAAGCAATATAAATGAATTTCAAGTCGAAACAAATCAACTTCCAAATAATTCATTTATAGATCCACCATTACTTAGTTTTTATAAGAACCCCACAGCATTAAAATTTACTAAAAGATTTATAAAAAAAAATTTACAGTTTCTGAACAGTATTAATTATGAAAGTCCAGAAATTGAAATCGAGAAAATGGTTAGGGCAGAAACAAAACAATCAATTTCCACACTTTTTCAGATTGGTGAAAGAAATAAAAAAATTTACCTAGATTTTCCGCATTCCGAAATAGAAATAAAAAAATTTATTGATAGCTTTAACTGGGATTTCCCTTGGAATGCCGGAGCAAACTTTGCATCTTTATGTGTTTTTAGTAAAACACAACTTGAGGAGTCTCTTTTTGTAAAAAATAAACTTATCTTAGAAAGAAATATATTAAGATATCTTTCCAAAGAGACTGGCTCTTATCATAATCCATCCGTTTCTTCTTCTGAGGAAGTTATAAATGGTGCAATGAAAACAATTTCAGGTCTAGATTGGTTAAATAGCGAAATACATTACCCAGACACACTAATAGACTTTTGCCTCAACAATCCTTCCAGAGATGATGGCTGTCATATTACTGATATCGTATACGTTTTTTACCAATGCCTTAAAGTTACAGATCATCGAAAATCTGAGGTCATTGATTATTTAGAAACACTAAAAGCAAAGATTTATACCCATTATTTTCCTCAGAATGGTGGCTTTTCTTATTATCTCAATAAAAGTCAACAATATTATTACGGGGGTACTATAACAAACGGAGAAAATGTTCCAGATATTCACGGAACATTGTTATTTTCATGGGCACTGGCCATGATAGATAAAGCAACTGAACAAAACAATTTGAACTGGAGAGTGCTTAAACCATGACTTTAAATGTTTTATATTGTTTTGATTCAGGATATGATAAGCAAGCACAATGTTCAATATATTCTTTACTTCAAAATGTTACTGAAACAATAAATATATCGATTATTCACAAAAATCATAATGATGAAAAATTCCTAAATAAAAAAATCTTAGACCATCCATATCTAAAAGAATTAAAAGTTAGTAGATTTAATAATAAAAATATGAAATTTCCAAACTTACATGGTGCACACATATCAGAGGCTACATACTATCGTTTATATTTAGAAACATATATTGATTCTGAAGTCGATTATTTACTATATGTTGATGCAGATATAATCTGCTTTTCTGATCCATTAATTGAAATTCAAAATCAAATCAAAAAACTAAAGAACAGTAAATTTATACTATCCGCAAAGACCGAAACAACTCTTACAGACGGAGTAAAAAGAATAGGACTATCTTCAGATCGATATTTTAATGCAGGTGTTTTGCTCATTAACTATCAACTATGGTTAAAAAGCAAAACTACAGATGGCTTAATCAATTTATTATTTTCAGATATACCCAAATTAGACTATTGGGATCAAGATTTATTAAATATTTATTTTGATAATGCTTTTGATGAGATGAATGAATTTCTAAATTATCAAATTACTATGGATAAAAATAAAAGAATAGATGTACTTGAAAGCCCGGAGATAGTTTCATCTGAAAAGATTCTCATTCACTACTCTGGAAAATTCAAGCCATGGAATGTTAAGGGTATTTTAGATAAACGATCTTCTTATTATCAACGTATTTACAGGGAGCTCTTTCAAGAAAAGTATCATCTATCATACAATTACAAGAAAAATGCGTTAATTGATTTACTAAATGGATTTAGAAATAAAAGAATCTTAGATTTAGACTTTCCTTTTACATTTACCTACCTAGTAATTAGATCATTATTTAAATAAAAATTAATCGCGTCAATATTCATCATTTCAATTATTATTAAAACATGCATTCTGACAAGATTATTTACACCACCATGACGAACTATGGTTATATTGACTATACTGAAAATCTATTAAAATCCATCAAAATAAATAATGTCGACATAAACCTTGAGGTATTTACAACTGATAAAAAATCTTATGAATACTTTTCTAAGAAAACGATTACTCATGATATATCTCAAAATACTGAGTATGAAGACTTTATGTTACAAAATAATGATGAATTTGGAAAACTAATGCTCAAAAAATTTGAGATGATTAGTTTAGCTCTTAATATGAAAGAATTTGTTAATTACATTGATGGTGATATTGTAATTAAAAGAAATTATGGTGAGCAACTACTTAATTCAATTAAACATGATGACGCTTTTTTCCAAAACGATAAGAGGCCATCAAAGCCAAATTGGTTAAATTTGGGTGCTGGTTTTATGTTTATAAAATCAAACAAGAAAACAAAAAAATTCTTTGAGCCAAATGAAAAGATGGCAAAAAAATTTTTAAAATTTAAAACACATGATCAAACATACATAAATAAATATAAAAATAAACTCAACTATAAAATCTTACCTGAAGCACTATTTCCAAATGGTCCCTATTATTTTTCAAACAAAGAAAAGATAGATCCTATGATTATACATTTTAATTATTTATTAGGTCATGACAAGAAGAGTAAAATGAAAGATAACAATGAGTGGTATATTTAATAAAATTCTAGTGATTAACCTAAATGGATAATAAAAATAAACTAAAGTTTCTTATAATTCATTATAAAAAATTGACTGAAAGAAAAAAAAATTTAGATAATTATTTTTTACATAATGAATTTAATCATGAGTATATTGATAATTTTGATAGGGATAAACTTACCAAAGAACAAATTAATAAATTCAGTAAAGATAAGATAAATATTGCAATTTTTTTAAGCCATATTGAAGCATATAAAATAATAATTAAAGAAAATATACAGTATTGCTTAGTTCTAGAAGATGATTCAATTCCTAAACCAATATTTATAAATAGTATTCACAAGTATCTTAAAAAACTACCTCCCGACTTTGATATGTTTTTTATTAGTCCTGGAAAAAATAATTTTAATATTCCTTTTTATAAGAAAAACCCTTTTTCGCTAGTTCATAATAAAAAAAATATTGAAACTAGTTGGGGAGGCCATGGGGCCTCAAGAAATGCTGATGCATACTTTATATCCAAAAAATGCGCTTCATTGCTAGTAAACGAATATATGAACGCAGATATGATTGAAGAACCCATTGATTGGTGGATGAATTCAATGATTGATAAGCTGGACCTAAAGATATATTGGGCTCAACCAACCCTTGTTGATACAGATTTGTATGAAACTTCTTTTAAGATTAAATAAATTCATAAGACAACAATAGGGCCTTGCTTTTAAAGTAAGTTTAAATTTTACTAGAAATGTTAACTGGTTAAAAAGTTAACTATTTTATCAGATATAAACTCTTGTTTACGGTTGGAAATATGCTCTCCTAGGGGTATGTAGAAACCTGATTTTCCTAATAGTTCTGAATTTTCGAAACTTGATTGAGATGTATGATAATTCTTTGGCAGTGCCTTTTGTAAATGTAGTGGCCAGAAGAAGGGTCGTGTTTGTATACCTTCCTTATAGAGAAAATCTAATAAGCTATTTCTATCTACGCCATTTTTAATTACCAAACCATACACCCAGTAGTGGTTAACAATTTCCCCATCATTATGAATAGGATATTGTAAAACATCTTCATGACTCGAAAAAAGCTTGTTATATTTTTGTCCTTGTCTAATTTTCCTATCTATTCTTTTATCTAGGGATTTAAGTTGAGAAATTCCGAGGGATGCTTGTATGCCACCTAATCGATAATTCCAATACAAATTATCATGCTGAAACCGTTGCTCTGGATTAAAGTCGAGATTTCTCATTTGTTTTAATTTATTTGCAAAAAGTGCATTATCAGTCAATACCATCCCACCTTCCCCAGTAGTTATATGCTTATTTGCATAAAAACTAAAAGTGGATATGTCACCAAAAGAACCACAATACTGATTATTAATTTTTTGACCATGTGCTTCTGATGCATCTTCAATTAAGTACAAATTATTTTTATTACAAAAATCAGATATTTTATCTGCTTCCGCGACAAGTCCATAAAGATGAACCATTAATATAGCTTTTGTATTTTTAGTAACTAGATTTTCTACATGTTCTAGTTTCATATTCCAAGACTTTGAATCTACATCACAAAAAACAGGCTTTGCGCCTGCTCTAATAACAGCTGAAAGACATGAAATTATTGTAAAGGTTGGGAGTATTACCTCATCACCATCTTTAAGATCTAAAACCTGTAGTGCAAGATCTAAAGCAACACTACCGTTACTTACTGCTACAGAATATTGTCTATTAAATTTTTCTGAAGAATATTTTTCAAATTTATTAACCGCTGGGCTTGTTCCAGAAATTTCATTTTTGAATACAGACTTCATAACAGATATTTTGTCTGATGCAGAAAGATAAGGTTTAAAAACCTGAATCATGATTTGTTAAAATCTGACCTTATCACTTTTTTCAACATAAGGTCCCTGTTTAGATTCAATAAATTTAGAATTTTCGATAATTTCAATTCCATGTCCACCTCTCAATAGAGCAACAGAATCACCAGAAGTTAGTATCTCAGAGTGAACTAAATTCTCTTCAAAATCAAAAATATTTATTTTTATTTTCCCTTCGATTAAAGTAATCATTTCACTGGTTGAAAAAATTTTTCTTTCTTGTTTTGGATGATAATGGTTCAATATTTTTTCCCCATTTTTTAAATTAAATGAAGCAACTTGAAAGTCTTCTTCATTATCGGTTACAAAATTCTTTTCTTTATCTATATCTTCTAGTTTTATTATTACCGCTAGAAGTTGTTCTTCATGATATATTTTCATTATTTCCCATTCTACACCTTACTGCTGCAGTAATATATGGTAAACCCCTATTTATTAATTGAAAAATACTACTGCCAGTTTTACTTTCACCATGAATTCGTGTCTCACAAAGGTAGCCAACCTCAATAATATTCACATTATTTTCGACAAGATCATTAATTAAATACAGAAAATAATCACCATAGTTTGAGATTGAAAAAACTTCACTTTTTATTAATTTCTTGTTTAACACAATAAAACCACTTGTAAGGTCTTTTACTTTTCCTGGAAGGATTATATATAGAATATTATTAAAGACTTTTGAGAGAATCGTTGCCACGATTGAATCATTCGATTTCCACACATTGTACATTGCTTTCAGGAAACTCGTTTCACCACTCACTTCTATACCTTTATAACCTCCATTTTTTACAAACCTAGATCCGACAACAACTGAGTTAACATTTTGTGAAAATGTCTTTAGTAACTTTTTAACGGATTCAGCATTCATGGATCCATCAGCATCCAACCACATTACATTTTCATATTTTGAAAGTTTTACGCCATCGCTTATTGACATGGGTAGAGATTTTTTTTCAATTCGTTTATAGAATTTAATATTGTTATCAAATTTTTCTAGTAAACTTTCAGAATCATCTGTAGACCCATCATCTATGACCAAAATTTCATAATTTTTTACAGTATCATTATCTAAGACATTTTGGATACTTGGAATTAATGTTTTGAGATTCTGTTCTTCGTTTAAAGTTGGGAGAATAACACTTAAGCTGTTAATCATTTCTTTAATTCCTCGGTCTTAATATAAACACCTATATCTTTATACGGGTCATAATAGTAGTTAATATTTCTATTGTTTTTATAAAAAGTTGTATCAAGCTTCTTGTATTTATCATTAAAGTCTGAAATTTCACAGTTGTATCCTTTCAGTTCATTATCTCGTGTTGGAATTCCATTAATAATGCTTACATTTGAGCAAAGAATAACATCTGGTTCCTTATCAATCATGGAAATGATATTTGCTTCTTTAATTATTCCCAATTCAATTAAATTTGAAGTTATCCAACTTTCAAAATGATTAGTGGGATGGATTACATATGAAAAATTTGGAGTATCTAAATAGTAAAGAATCAGAGTGTGGTCTAAAGCTAGAATAGTATATTCTGATTTAAACTGTTTATCAATTTCAAGACTGAGTTGTTTAAGGGGATAAGATTCTTCTAAAGAAGTAATATTGTAAATATTATTAAGAGATGTTGACAAGTTTGTCAGAGAGAAAGAGATTATAAATATAAACATAAGAAAACTTTTAACCAATATACTTTTAATTTCAGATTTGGTATTCACAACAATTGAGGTGAAAAATAAAACAAAAATTAAATGATGATTAAAACCTTTTGCCGCAAGAAAGAAAAATAACAATGATGTTCCTATGAATATGTAGTTACTAGTTTTAATCCATGAGTTATTATTTCTATTACCTACAACATAAATTAAATCAATAAGTTTTTCTACAAAAAGAAATATAAGAATTAGATATAAAATAATACTGGAGTTGTAAAACGATTTTAAAAATGAATTAAATAAACCAAAATTAAGTGATGAGCTTACACTGTAACCAAAGGGTATTTTTATCAAGGTAGTTAAATATATATCCTGAAGGCCATAGGAAAGATATAGTAAATATGTGGCTATATGAGGAAGAGCGCATCCGATCATAAAGAATAAAAGATTTTTTGTTTTTTTAGTTGAACTGTAAATCATGAAAACAAAACAAATTAGAAAAATTGCTGTCCCGATGTTTATGAGAGTTGACAAAGAAAAAAAACAACCCGCAATTAATATTTTCAATTCATTTTGAAAATTATTAACTACTAAATAGTATGAAGTTGCTAAAAACAACAATGAGTAAATCTCAGAATATCCAGCACTAGCCCATGGAACACTCATTAGTGATACAAAAATAACTGGCCCTAATAATATATTATCTTTGTTTTCATTGTTACTTAAATTTGAAATTTTATAAACCAATATAGCTAACAGCAGAATAGGAATATCACCGAGGATTTTAAAAATGACTAAATTTTTTCCACTAAGAACAATTAGTGAATAATAAATATAGTACAAAAGGGGTTGTTTATCCTCCCACTGCCCTTCGTAGGGTAAGTTGCCTCTTCCAATATCAAGAGAACTTACTAAATAGCTATTTATGTCCCAATCTATTGTCTCAAAATTAAGATAAACATTTTGTGTGAGGACAACTAGTATAAAAAGTAAAAAAATGCCTGTCCTACTACTTTTTAAAAAATTTGGGTAACCATAATCTAATTCTGTTGCAAATTTATCAGATTTAAATAAATAGATATTGATTAATACAAAGCTCAGAGTTATTATGGCTAAATCTATTTTTTGATAAAGAATATATGCAAAAATATTAATTAAAGTTTGAAAAATAACATGAAAGTAAAAACTTTTTTCCTTACGAAAAGTAAAAAAAATGAAAGACAAAACTACAAATGTTATTAATAGAAATTTTCTTATTTCAAAATTTAGTGTGAGTACTAAATAAAGAAATGAACCTGAAAGTAAAAAAATATTTAGGCTATTTTTTTTTATAATCATAAAAATTTCCTTTTTTATATACAAGTGTCGCTTATATCATTTACATTAATATCTAGGAATAGTTATATTTTTCTTAGTGAACCAATTATTTTTAATTAATATTTAAATATGGTATTAATGTCATCAAAATCGTTTTACTCAAGACACCATAGAGAGGTAACTAAATTTGTTTTAAAAAATAAAAAATCTTTGTACATTACTGCCAACAATCCCAACAGTGAATTACACGAGATAATTAATGCAGATATTTTAATATTAAAACCAAATGACGATTTAGTAACACAATTTGAAAACATAGAAGCTTACGGACAAATTATTGTAACTGATATATTTGAGGTGATACCAGACATTTACAAATTTTTAAAAATATTAAATTCCAAATTAAGCCCAAACTCTACACTTGTAATATCAACAATAAATAATATATGGAATCCTATATTAAAAATATTTGAGTTTCTTCACATTAAAGAGAAGTCATTAAAGAGATCATACATTCCCATAAAAAAAATAAATACTATCGCTTCATCGGCTGGTTATGAAATGATTACCTCATATACAAGACAATTCATTCCGTTTGAAATCCTAGGAATTGGTAGTGTAATTAATAAAATTCTTGAGACTATCTTTTTTAAATTTAATTTTGGAATAAGAACGTACCTAATATTGAAAAACCCTTCAATTCAAACTATAAATCACAAAACCAAGACTATTATCATTCCTGCTAAAAATGAAGAAGGCAATCTTCAGGAACTTATAAGAAGGGTTCCTGATTTAGGAAAAGGCTGTGAAATAATTATTTCATGTGGAGAGTCTCAGGATAAAACATTAGAAACCGCTTTAAGCATAAGGTCAAATTTGTTTGAGATAAGAGTAATCGAGCAATCAGGTAGAGGTAAAGCTAATGCAGTTTGGGAAGCTATTGATTGTTCCAGAGGAAATCTGATTGCAATTTTAGATGCTGATATAAGTGTTGAGCCAGAGGTGTTACCAGATTTTTTTGAGATAATTGAATCTGATCGTGCAGATTTTGTGAACGGCACAAGGCTAATTTATAAAATGGAAAAAGGTGCAATGCGATTTATAAATACACTGGGAAATAGGGTTTTTCAACGTTTAATTTCAATGCTAATAAAACAACCAATTACCGATTCTTTATGTGGTACAAAAGTTTTTAAAAGTGAACACTATGAAGAAATAAAAAAATGGCAAAATTCATTGATACCAAAAGACCCTTTTGGAGATTTTGATTTACTTTTTTCGGCAGCAATTGGAGGAAACAAAATTGTTGAATTACCTGTACACTACAAATCAAGAACTTATGGGAAGACTCAAATATCAAGATTTCGCGATGGTTATAAACTTATCAGATATTTAATTAGTTCTTTTATAATTTTCAATACTTCAAAGTGAATAATTTGAAAACAAGAGAAAAGTTTTCTTTTGCACTATTTTTCTTTTCTACTTTAGGGACCTTTATTCTAGGAGAGTTGTATTTTGCATCAAATCAAGGTGCAGATTTTGGAAAATATTTTAGTTATATTGATTTCTTTTTCAATAATTCTGAAACAACTAATCATGGACAAGGAGTTCTTTATTATTATTTAGTAGCTTTAATGGTAGATATTAGAAGTGAATTGATTACAAATATTAACTTTCCATCTTTGCTCAGCTCAAATATTCAAATTGTAAATTTTCTTTTATATATGTTCGGCATATTGGGTTTTTATAAATTACTGAAATCATATCAATTTAAGACGGAAACTATTTTTTTGACATTTGCATTCCTAAACTTTTTTCCAACTGTTTTAGAGATGAGGTTATTGATGAAACCAGAAATTCTGGCATTCTCAGTCTTACCTTGGATAATTTTAAGCTTTGACAATTATTTTAAAAATTTTCAAATAAAGTATTTGATAACAGGCTTAATTTATCTTTCAGTAATCTTAACTTTAAAGGGATCTATCGTAGCCATGGTTGGGTTATTTCTTTTTTTGAAATACGTTAATATAATTTTCCTTAATGTAGCTAAGTTACCGATAATGATTTTTTCTTTTTCAGGGCTATTTACATTAATCTACTTAGAAAACTATCTCGTGAACGGAAATCATCTGCTGTATTACGATGCATTTTTAGAAGATAATTACCAATACAAAGCTTCATTGAATTTTTTATATCATATAAATAAGTGGGATTTTTACTATTTTCCTATAAGAAACTATCACAATAACTCGTTAATTGGAATCACGCTTTTAGAAATATTTGGGGATTATTTTAAACTCTCTTTTAACAGTGATGTTAACTTAACATTTTACGATAGGCTTAACTTTTTTCAAGATGATTTTTTTAGAAGCTATGCAAGAGAATATGCTTCTATACTTTTATCATTATTGTACCTTTTACTAGGTTGCTGGCTTTTCATAAAAGAAAAAAAGTTCAGACTGTATATTTTTGCACCATTTTGTGGTATTTTTATATTAATTACTAATGCTTTTGGTTTTCCTAGTTTAAACTTTGATCCCCTAGTAGGAGACACTTTTAAAGCTCATTACTATTCTTTTTTGTATGCAACGTCTTTCATCTTTATCTGTGCCTTATTTATTAAACGATACAAGTTAATGTCTGTAGTATTACTCTCTACACTATCAGTGCTATCAATATTTATTATGGGTTTTCCTAAAGAGTCAGATACATCGATATATTATTATCAAGCATACAGAAGTAACATCTCGCCGTTATGTAATCTAACGACCCATTTTTTTAGCAACAATCAAGATGCTAACTGCAATAAGCCTGAAAACACTTGTATGCACAATCTTTACTCTGATAGAATAAGCGCTACTGTGATAGATAAACCCCAAAAGCAAAAATTTTCCGATTCCAACCATACTTTAATAGATAAGTCTGGTGAACTCTACAAACCTGTTAATCAAAACGATTGTTATGATGCAATAAATAGTGGCTTTAGAAATATCAACTCAAAATATACCAACTTAAAAAGCCCTCCTATTGTGAATATTACCTACTTTCTTATTTCAATTCTTATTTCTCCAATGCTACTTTGGAAAAGAAATGGATAATTTTTGGGATAAAGTTCTTCCGGCTGATTATTATGATCGAATTCTTAATACTGGTCTAGCTAAGAATAGAGGTATTCAAAGTAATTGGCACAATATTACATTTCTAAAAGTTAAATCCAGAATGAATCTCAAGGGTCAACATTTGGATTTTGCCTGTGGACCTGGAACATTCATCGGAAGCTATTTGTCTTTGGACTCTATTGGTGTAGATATTTCAGAGAATCAAATAGATTTTGCCATAAATAAATACTTTTCTAAAGGAAATTTTTATAAACTAGATAATTTTAATTTTGATGAGTTTCAAAACAAGTTTGATGTAATCACAGTCATTGGTCTATTAGAATATCTTGATGAAGAAGAGTTCAATTCATTGTTAATAAAACTTTATGGTGTAGCAAAAAAAGGAGGAAAAATTTTGTTTACGACTCCAAATTATAGAAGTTCTATGTTTTTTCTAGAAAAGATTGCAAATATTGTTTCATCTGTGAACTATACAGCAACCCATAAAACAAGATATAATTATAAATTGCTTCATGAAAGATTTGATAAACTTTCTTTAGGGCAGTTTAAAATAATCAAATTTTTAAATTTCGGCATCTTTTTTTCTATTTTCAGCTTAAGCATAGGAAAATCGGTAACATCTCTAATTGAAAAAATATTTCAGAACAAAGTTGGATACTTATTCCTCATAGAGCTTAAAAAAACCGACTAGAACAATTATATTTAAAATTTAATTCAAAATATTAATATTTAATTAATTTCAAATACATTATTTAAGTTAGAATTTAGTAGAGAATCTATGTATAAAAAAAGTAGTTAAAAAATTTTATGAAAACAAAACTTAAAGAGCTAAATATTTATATTTTATTTACCCTATTTTTATTTACCTCTTTAAGCCCTTATGTTGCTAGAACACTCTTGGATTATTCAATTGACTCAAAAAATAACATAGAAATTACTCCTGATAATTTAGAAAATATCGATTCTCTTTATTCAGGTAGTAGTTACTGTTATTTATCTATTGATGATATTGATGATATTATCTCAGATTTAGATCTAAATTCTAAATACCAAATTGGTTACAAAGAGATAAGTTTATATCCAGAAATAGAAAATTTATTTTGTCTCGGTAGAGTTGTAGGAACAACATTAGATCCAGATACCAAGTTATCTGATACAAATGATTTTTTTGTATCAGTTGGCACGAGTACAAATTTTTACAATTTACTTATGGCATCAGGTTTTGTTGCTCTTGTACTTTTCAGTTTATTTGCCAGCAGGAAACTGCTGGGTCCAGCTTTGATATCACCAATGTTGTATTTAAATTCCTTGAATTATTTATTTAACTCAAAGAATGGTATTGCCAATGAGATAATATTTGCAACCGCTGTTATATTTTCAGTCTTTATTTTTAGGTATAAAGTCTTCAGCAACATGCTAGATATCAAAATTAATAGAATTAATTACAGAAAAGACATTAATGGACTACGTGCTATAGCAGTCCTTTCTGTCGTTTTATACCATATTGATTTTCCATTTATTACAGCTGGATATTTAGGTGTTGACATGTTTTATGTAATTTCAGGATTTTTAATATCAAATATTATTTTTGCTGAGTTGAATTCAGGTACATTTACTTTTAGAAATTTTTATGAAAGAAGAGTTAGAAGGATAATCCCAGCGTTACTTTCCACAATTGTAATAACTATTCCATTTTCCTATATTTTATTTACGACAAAACCAATGCTTGAATATTTAAAATCTATTCCAGCAGCTCTCTTTTTTGTTGCAAACTATTTTTTTAATAGTTTAGATTTTTATACTGCAGAGCCTTCAAAATATATGCCCCTTTTGCACACATGGAGTTTGGCGATTGAGGAACAGTTTTATATATTATTTCCTTTCCTATGTTTTGTTGCATGGAATAAGTTTAAAAACAACTTCGTAAATTTAATTATTTCAATCGGAATAATTTCGATATCATTAAATATTCTATCCAACAATAATGGTGCAGAATTTTATCTTATTCAATTTAGAGCATGGGAATTATTGCTAGGTGTTCTGATAATGATTTTCTCTCAAACAATATCTGTAAAAATAAAGAATTTCAAAACTTTAGGCATGGTGCTTTTATTAATTCCCATTTTTATTTTCACTGATTCAAACATTAATATGCTACTTCCAAAACTTATGTGCTTGTTGGGAATATCTTTAGTGCTTGTTGACGACAGACCTTTTGTATTTGATAAGATTCTAAAAACTAAGCTAATTTATTATATCGGCATCAGTTCGTACTCTGTATATTTACTACACCAGCCTTTTTTTGCTTTTATTAGATACCAAAAACAACTTAATAATCTTTACAACCAAAGTCAAAATAAGCTATTTCTTGTAATTGCTTTATTGGTCTTTTCTTTTTTTCATTGGAAATTAATCGAAAAACCTTTTCAAAATAACTTTACTAAATTAAAACAATATCTATTAATTTTGATTGGCATATTTATTTTAAGCTTTGTTTATTTAGGAATTGCCTCTGAAGGTTTCAAAAATAGATTTAGCGAGACCCTACCTGATAAAGTTTATGAATATTCAAACTATACAAATTTATATCCAGTACAAAACGATGTACAAGAAAACATGATTTATGACTGTAGTTTTTTCCCAATGCAAAATTTTGATAAAAACAAAAATATTTTAAATTATCAAAGTGACATCGGGCCTTGCTCATTTGTATTTGAAAATTCACAAAATAGATTCTTTTTAATTGGTGATTCTCATGCAAACACCCTATCTGTTTCACTAATTAAAGAAATTCCATCGAAATATAGTTTCATCCCATTTAATGGAACAATTGGTAGATGTCTTTTAACAGCCCAAACCGATGCAAGTGAAGTTCTTTATGCCTGCTCAAGGGAATTTTTTAATACATTGCTTAATCAATTGGATAGTGAAAAAGATATAGTTGTTTTAACCGGTAGATTTGACTTATGGGTTAGTGATATTGGTCAAGGGCATTTTCAACTCGAAAGTGAAAATTATATACAAGAAATGATTTATAGAATTGAACAGTTGGCAAAAAATAGTAAAAAATTAGTAATTATTTATCCAGTTCCAAATTATGACTTTAATATTTCTGAGATGTATATTAGAGGAATTAATAATTGGAATGATGTTATTTCGCAAGACTATGATACATGGACTACCAAGGCGAAAATGTCATATGACACTCTAGATTCAATAAGTGGACAAAATATAAATCGATTATTAGCTGAAGAAATATTTTGCAATACATTCGTAGAAGATAAATGCATTGCTGCTTTTGAAGAGAATCTTTTTTACACAGATGATAATCATCTGTCAATAGAGGGAACGTCGCTTTTGGCAGAGAGAATATTATCTGTTCTTGAGAGAGAATGATTTGTACAGTACAAGAAAAATAACAAATATATACCAGTTTTTTTTAATAATTATTTTTTCTATTACTCTCTTTACAAATTACCAATATTTGTTCATTCCATCTTTTCTGATAGTTATTACTCATTTTATAAACAAACCAATCAATCACTCGAAATTAAAGTTTATTAGCATTTTGCCTTATTTTTTTTACTTCTATAGGTTCACATTGGCTACGAGTGAATCTTTTAATAACTCTTGGCTTTCAATATCAAATCCCAACTATTACCTTGGAGCAAGGTTCCTTGATTTACAACAAGTTTTAGTTTCTGTGAAATGTAATTTTAGTGATGTGCAAAATTTCTACTTTAAATTTTCTGGTCTTGGAAAATCTTGTCCCTGGACTGCTAAGTATGGGCCCTTACTAGAAGTCATTCCCTATTTTGGCAATGTATGGCGAGACACATTAATTTTTGCATTCTTGATACTTTTGAGTTCTCTGCTTTTATACAGAACTTTTTTAAAGCGATTTTATGACTATCAGTTAATTGTAGTATTACTTTTTTTGAGTCCCTCAATGAACTTTTTGTTGGAGAGAATGAATATTGATATAATTATTCTTTTAATTGCTTTTATAGCAATAGATAAATATGAAATATACCCAGTTTTTAATTCTTTGATTATATTTTCACTCGCTTTGCTAAAGATACACCCATTAGGCTTTACTTTTGGATTAATCTATTACGCATACTTAAAAAAGAAAAGAGATGTCTTAAACCTAAATATTTTATTGACTGCTTTATTTTTATTGATTTACATTGTTTTTTATTATTTTTCAAGCATTGTAACTGAATGGAGACCATCTGAACCAGATCTTACAGTAGGAATTCTTTCAGACGCGAAGAGTTTAAGTGAAATACTAGATATCAATTTAATTTTTATCTATTCATTAATTTGTGCACTGTTGATTGTTGTTTCTTTAAGTAAACTAATTCCAAAAATTCAGTTAAACAATGATAAAAATATTATATTTATACACACATTTGGTATGTTATTAGTTATAAATATGTTCTATGCAAATTTTGACTACCGTATTCCTTTATTCCTTCCTCTTATAATGTATTTATTAAGATATCTAAATAACATTGAAATCATATTGGTAATGTTGCATTCAATACTCTTACCGTTCGGTACAGATTCTTTATTTCCTGAATTAGAGTTTATATTTATAGTTATCGGTAAATTGTCACTTTATTATCTTTTAGCATTAGTAATTAAAATATTTTTTAACGAATTAAATAATCGAAACATGATATTTAGAAAAATTTTTGGTAAATTTTAGATATGGTTAAGAGTCTAAGTAAGTCATTAATAAAAATATCTATACTTTCCGCACTAAATCTTTTTGTCTTTGAGTTAAGTGTTGAAATTGATGTCGAGCAGCTGTTAAAAGATATTAAATTTTTTAATATGGAAAGTAGTTCAGATAACTCGCATGTTTTTATAAGTGTAAGTGTTTTGATTTCTATTATTACCCTCAGCATGATGAGGTTCTTCAAGCCATTTATAGATGTTTATCTTATGTATTATCTAAGAATTAATTTTTACTTATTAATTTGCCTCCTGTCGTTATCAACTGTTTATATAGTTTTAAGAATATATGGTTATTCAAGACTGTATCTGATAATTTACTTAATAGCCTCATCAGCTTGTCTGCATTTGTTTGAAAAATATAAAATATAATATCTTTATTTAAAATATCTGAGCATTTAAATTTATTCAACGTTTAAATTATTTAAACCCATTGTTAAATAATAAAGCGATAAATGTTAGTTAGACAGACAGTTGTTCTTTTATCCAGTGATATGTTTTTTCAATGCCTTCTTCAAGAGAAAGAGAATAGTCCCAATCCAATTCACTTCTAATCAAATCGTTATTTGAATTTCTACCTCTAACACCAAGGGGACCATCTATATGTTTAATTGAAATATCTTTTTCGGCTACTCTAGAAACTATCTCGACCAACTGATTTATAGAAACCATTTCTTCTGAACCAATGTTTATTGGAGAATAAAAGTCTGAATGCATCAGTTTGATAGTTGCTTGAATGCACTCATCTATAAATAGAAATGATCTTGTTTGTTTTCCATCACCCCAAACTTCTATCTCTTTATCAGCAAGGGCTACTTTTCTACATATTGCAGCAGGCACCTTTTCTCTTCCACCATCATAAGTTCCTAGTGGTCCAAATATATTATGAAATCTAGCTATTCTAATATTAATGTTATGGTTTCTTCTGTAGGACTCATAGAGTCTTTCTGAAAATAATTTCTCCCAACCATACTCAGAATCTGGATTTGCTGGATAGGCACTACTTTCACGACAATCAGGATCATCAGGAGTAAGTTGATTTTCTTCAGGGTATATGCATGCAGAACTTGAGTAAAAAATTTTCGTTTTGTTTGTTTGAAGTTTTTCATTAACCAAAGTTTGAAAACTTAGCAAATTAAGGTTAATTTGTATTGAATTAGTCATAACATTTGCATCGTTGTCACCAGTAAATATATATCCAGCACCCCCCATG
>CERI01117454.1_pt1 | contig 20618 bp, 27 predicted proteins | sample 350261 | NCBI WGS metagenome assembly CERI01 (sample SAMEA2620979, study PRJEB7988) | marine metagenome | isolation source: saline water (ENVO:00002010), including
GCTTCAGCGCACATCGTACTATGAAATCCAACATTTTTCGAAGACAAAAAATAAATATCGTTTACTCTTGGGAAGGTAAAAGGGTTCTCTGGGCTAACACCCCAAGCATTCTCAAAAGTATCGAGTTGTTCCATTATGGATTGTATACCTATACTACATATCTTTTTCTTAAACCTTTTGCGTTCATCCATTAATAAAAGAAAGACAACAAGAGTAATGGAAATCGACCAACGCATCGTTCTTGGTGTTGCTCTTGTAGCTCTTCTCATTTCTATATTTTCATATAAGGAGATTTTGGATATGCGCTGTCTTATCACGGGTGGTACCCCAACTCCCGAACCAATGATTCCACCTGTTCACGAACGGGTAGAAGAAACACAAGCTTCGCAGGAGGAAGAAAACGAAGAATATTAAAAGTAGAATAAAATAAGAATGAACACACAAAAACCAGAGGATGATGTTATTGGTGGTGGCGTTCAGATACAGATGATGGCAAAAGGTCCTGAAGACGACGACTTGTATGGAGACCCAGAAGATGGATTGCATCCACTGTTTTCGGAAAAGCACAAGAGACATTCTCACATGGCATCAGAAGAAAAAACTATCCCATTCGAGAACCTAGAATTGTCATACTACTCTGAAACATCTTCAATCGTAGAAATCCCCGAAAGCGGTGAAGCATTTATATCAAACATGTATATACATATAGACATCTCTAGATTTTTATCGTCTGCAATAAATATAAATGGTAAAAAAATACCATATTTTTTGAAAAACAACATCGGTCTACGTTGTATAAAACGTATCAAAGTATATACAAACAAGTATACTTTATGTGATATAGATAGTGATGGGTTATATATATTATTACATTCTTTCTATTCAGATAAGCCAGGATTCAAGACAATGATTGGTGATTATAGCATTGAAGAACCGACACTTGTATCAAAAGTTGTATCGCAACATGTATATTTACCTATTCCATTATGGTTTGCAAAAACTCATTCTCAGTTGTTTCCATTGTGTATGATGGATGAACCGTTGAAGGTCAAGGTAGATTTTAATAAGGGTAAAGACATTATTGTCGAAAATCCCGATGATGACTTTCGAATAGCAATCACGTTGACGGAATATCAACTAGGTGTTAAACTAGATATGGAAGTATTTTACTCAAATGAAAGTACGTTAGGACATACATACGAAGGAGAAAAGGAACATTTAGCTGAACTTATTGTGGAATATAAAATACCAACAGAAACAGAGTTAAGTATGATTAAAGATGATAGAACACAAGAGTACATCATACCTCAACTATTTAGTATGAAAGATTCATTTAAACTAAAACAGCACCGATATGGAATGGGGACAGCCGGTGTTGTTTATCCATCATTAAGTTCATTTCATCTTGCTTGCAAAATGATATTCTTTGTTATAAAAGCAAATGAAGATTTTTTAGAATTTGAGGAGATACAAACATGTAGAATAGGGGATAAAGATGTAGTGCCAACAGAACTTGAATATATGACCCCATATTTAAAGGGATACACTGCTATACCCAAAGTGTACTCATTATGTCCATCGCTTGAGCCATCATCTGGACACCCGAGTGGACAAACATATTTCGACACAGATATAGTAAGAATAACGACAAACACAGAAAATGATGATAAATATCAAATGAAATATATTAAAACATATGCTATATGCTATAATTTAATACGTTTTTCTAATGGAGAAATCACACAAGTATTTTCGTAATATCTTGTTTTTTCAATATGATTTGAATTTTGTTCAATGTCACAAATGATACTTTGTGATGCGAAACAATGAGATTTTTGTCAACTTCGTATCCTCTATGTTGAAGAATAAAATAAATAATACCTGATGCCACACTTGTTGGAGTTTTTCCATGAAGAACGTTATGCTCCAATACGTAATCATGAACTTTTCTCACATCTCTCAAAATAGAATGATGCTCTTTGTGCTCAAATTGAAACACGTTGCAAAATCTTGATATAAGATCATCAACATTTATACCAGTCGTATTATTCACTTCATCCTTCATCAACGTCGTGAAAATTTTTGTAGTTTTATTAAGAATTCCAACAGAAATATCACAGATTTCCCCAATCTCTTTTACGCTTCGTGGTACATTATGCGCTTTACATGCATACAATATACAACACGCGATCAGACCTTTTCTCACAGAACCACGAGAAAGTCTTTTTTCTGAAATCTTTTTATAATAAGCCTTCGCTTGTTCGATTATAGCCTGAGAAAGATTGCCTTTATCTCCAGCCATTTTTTGAATTTCTTCGAATACATGATACAAACTTCTTTCTACATAATTCATAGATTGTTGTTGATGAATTTTAGCCATCGTGTAGTTGTTCCCTTTCGCTCGAGTAGTGTTTATCATCGTACTAAGACTACTTTTCTCGAGTAATGGATTCGTAGGACCACCACATCTTGATGGATCTTTGCTATACGCAGCTTCTTCTCCTCCAAAGTTCCATTCGGCCGTTTCGTCTATCAAAAGTGATTCTTTTATCAGTCCACAATCGATACACACAGTTGTTCCATTTGAAAAATCATCAACGATAGATGCGGATTTACAATTTTTACACAAAGAATCGTCCAAATCTGGTTTCTCAAATATGACACGCTTTTTATCGAAAACCGAAAATAATGAATCTATATCGACCATATCGACCATATATATATATATATAAACCTTGTATTTCTTTAGGTAATTTTTCTCTGCGGAATAATAATGAAAAGCGAAGACAAAACGCTTGATACGAGATCACATAAATACATTCAAAGTGCTCTGAGCATTCTAAGGGTTGAACCTGATCCTATATTGGAAACATATTTTTCTGAAAAAAACGTTGATAATCTTCAAAACGAAATAAAGAAAGGCGTAAAAAGAGATACAGGTATTCAAATATCTAGACAATCAGATAAAGAACTTTTGAACATCATGATATTCATGTTTGAAAACAATAAACTATCGGTACTCCACAAACCCGTGAACACAGCTGTAAGCGAACTTAATACACACGTACTACATACAGCTGTTCCTATGGTAGGAAGTAATGCATCATCACAAGCAAAATACATTAATTACATATCAAAACCAAGGGAGCCTATTCCTTTGGGAATTTCCACAACATCAAGAGGGAAAAATGTTCGTGAGTATCGCCCTGGATTATGATTCTTTTACCATTTTTCTACTCGTTGTTTTGTTTTCTCTTCGTGATACAGTTGGGATGAGTTGAAAATACATCACGTACGTATGTGTCGACGGGTCATGTATTTGAATATGCATGGGCTTATACTTCACTGTTAGAGCGTATCCGCTTTTGAATGTTACGTTGTTTCTAGGCTTACGCATGTTAAATTTCATCCCTTTTTTATTACTCATCATTTTTTCAATGTCATTTGTCGATAATAATGAATCTCTCGATTCCATTACTTTATATTTATAAAATAGATTTAAAGAATTGACAAATGTATATAGTACACAATGTCTGACAAAACTGAAAAGCAAGTTGAAGTTATCGAATCGAAAAAATCCACTGAAAAACCCGCTGAAAAACCTATCCAACCTCCTTCTCAAGAAGAACAAGTGAATCTTATGGAATTGAAGGTAGAATCTGAAACTGATGCTCTTAATCTAATGGCAGGATTCCTTCAAATCGCACAACGTCGAGGGGCTTACTCACTAGCGGAGGCTTCGAAAATTATGGAGGCAATCAATAAGTTTGAAAAAACTTCTGTGCCCTAAATCACATGTATATTTTGAATTCTATTATATAACGCAATAATCCGAATGGCACTTGCTTCAATGCATCGCGAAGTCTTTTTTTAGCAAATCTCTTCACGACGTATACGCGTTTTACATGTTCTCTTATATCTTTGTGTTCTACGAACCCTTTCACGAAATACTGATGTGCATTATCTACGGACATTTTTTTCTCTTTGTTTATTCTGTTATCTTTTAAAAATTCTTTCACAAATCCGTATGGATCAAAGTCTAGAGTTCCTTTAAACTTATCTAATATGTGAATATGTTTTATGTAAAATTCTGCAACTTTTGTTTTCGTTAATAAACTGAGGTCGTACTCTTTCTGTAAAATATAGGATATAGCGCCGGGATACTTACTCAAAAAAAGCATATGATCGAATGAAATATCCACATTGTCGTTTGTTGTGTAATGATCTATCCATTCATTTTCAGGAATATGTTTTATACGCGAATACTCAGATGCCGCATATATCCATTTTGAGAATAATATTGGATTCTTCATTGTCAGAAGGTGTGCTCTTGATTCAACCATGGAAAAATGACTAATATCTTCATAAGATGCTCTATATTCTTTCACCATATCAACTGTTATATTAGGAATATTCATATCAAACCAATACCCGTATTTAATATAATATACTACAGTTTTCTCTTCGTCACTCATCCGTGTGTCACCATATTTGATATTAATAGATTCGTGATATATTGCGTAATATAATCTCCAATCGAATTGAACTTGTCTGAATCTTTTGAATTTAAAATAAAGATCTTTTAATACGTTGTTACAAATTGTACCCCTGTCGTATATTTTAAAAGTTTTTCCTTCGTGTACAAACATTACTGTGTATGGTAATTTGGTCTTGTACTTTCTCCTTATAATAGCAGACCCATATATAACTTCAACGTTATTTGCTAAGAAGGTGTAAGTATCCCATCCCATTCCATCCGTTATTTATATCGAACATAAAGTTTTATATTCATAAGAAGAATATGGAACATCTTTTAAAATTCATACATGCAAAACATCCTGAAAAACTTCATAAAAGAAATATACTGATTCCATTATCAGACAATTATGAAGTTGAACATACTAAATATAAGAATAGAACCTTATTATGCGAAGCATTACTAGATAAACTGACGTATAATACGACAGATCCTATAACATTGGAACAAATAGAACAAATACATCCACGCGAATTGGTCGCATGGTGGCAGAATAATAAAAGGTTTGTCGCTAGAAAAACAAGCATACGTTCACTCATTGACTCTGGTCATCAAATGAATCCATGGGTAACCGATGTTGCTTCTGGTATACAGAGTGCAGAAAATCCAGAATTATATGACAAAATGTATAACATGACATATGTTCATACGCTCATGAATGACGTGCGGAATACAAAAAGCCTTCCAACTTCTTCGAGTGATGTATCAGAACAAACAAAAGAATTTTTTCGATTTGAAAATTTATGCGATGATTTATACACTATAAAATTAACGACTGTACTTCAATCTTCTGACTCTAAGATTGGATTACGTATTTTTTTGGCAGGATTAGAGTTTGCTTGTGCGCAATATTATGAATTTGGTGATAACATAACTACAGAATTATTAGAGTATATGAAATATTACACGCAGATACATATACATCGATGGATCGCTCATTCAAATATACTACATGGGATATTTGAGTTTTTTGATTATTTATCATCTATAGAACCGGAGAGGACACCTGATATCATCAGGATAATAATTATGAACATGAATGATACAATAAATTAAAACAGTAAAGGTCTTCCAAATGATATTCCGTACCACCCGGCGTCAACATTTGTATCCCTGTACATATATAAAATCCCTCCTTTTAATCTCATATCACCTTCAACACCTGGTGTATCACAAGATAACTCTTTCGTCTCTGTAATATGTAAACATTCGTGTATTTTAACTATTTTTTGTTTGAAATCTCCCGACAAAATTGTTTGGTTTGTATTAGATATCTGAAAATGATTCGATTGTGTGTCTTGTGTTCGAGAACCAATATACACACTAGAAGGATCGTAAACATTTTTATGCATCGCTGGATATTTTACACTTGTGTTTATTTCATAAATACCCGCTTGGTGTAGTCTATTCACAAGGTCGCTTCTACATCCATCTGTTTCCATACCCATGAATGACAATTCTTCCTTCAATCGAGAAGCTGGTATTTCTAGTGTTTTCTTCATATCAATCTGCATAAGTTATTTAATGTTTATAATTTTAATTAATCTTTATAGCGAGTGGATTATCGTGTAAAACAACATTTGCAACACTGAAGAAATCTCTGGTATTTTCCGATGGAATCTTTTGTTCATGTTCAATGCGTCCTAATATATTTTTCTGTGTAGTTACGATACCAACTTTTGGTACGTTTACTCTAGAACCAGTGTTATTATCACTTTTAAATTCAACATTCATATTTTCAGGATTTATGGAGGCTTGAGTCCCTTTTGCTCCAGGTGTATATCCTCTGACAGCATCTTCTTTCATTGTATATTGCTCTTGACGACTTCCTGTATTCATCTGTTCACTTGTAAAATATTTGGATGGACCTATGTAAGAATGACTCGTTGACTCGCGTTGCGTATCATTTGCTACATAGTCTCTATTTTCACCAGAACGCTCATAACCGTGTGCGACGCCTTTATATGATGTTGACGTGTTATTTCTATGAGTTGCTTGTGCTACATCATAATTACTTGAATATGTTACGTGTTTATTTCCTGTTGTGTTCAGAATGTGTGTATTGTTTGTTGTACTTCGTGTAGTTGGTTCTATAGATGCGTCTACGTCACGTGTATATGTACCATCTACGTTTCCTTTAGGATTTAACGGTTGATTTCCGCAATCTTCTCTATCTGTTTCATGTACAATGTACGAATTAACAGTATTTGATGGTCTGTAGGTATGTCCGGTTACATGACCGTCTCTACCAACAGAGGTGGAGTCTTTATCGCGGGATGTATGAACAGACGAAGAGTTTGTTCCTTTTTGATGTGCTCCACCAAAATATATTTCATTTACAGTATCTGTATTTGGGCGATGATCTGCTATGGCACGTTTTGTTGGACCTTGTGTACCAAATTTTTGTTGTTCCATTGGATGATCTTCCATTGTATAATGTCTTGCTATCTTAGGGGCATCCACGACCGGAAGTTGCTCTCTTGCTGTTATTTGTTGTTTTCCAGGTATAATTCTTTGAGGCAATGTATTCTTTCTATAACCATCAACATTCTTTGGTTTTACTCTTAAATATTGATGAAATCCCCCTTTCGAATCAGAATCTGTGTTCAATCCGTTACCTACACGTTTTTGTTCAAACGGCAAAACATTGTGCATCTTTAGTGAAGGTTCGTACCTGTCCTTAAGATCAACGTTTGGTGCGCCATTAACGTGTACGAGGCTTTTGAGAGGGGCAAATATGTTATCGGGTTCTGGTCGACAATTACGACTCGCGTGTTCCATCAAGTTTGAACCAGTGTGTATTCCTAATTTATTATGACTCATCGGTAAACCAGGTGCCTGGGTCCCAGAATAGTGATGTTGCATGTTTGTATGTCCTTCACTACCATCTTTGAATTTCGTTTCTTCTAATGGTGGTTTATCATTTTTGATTTCAGACTTCTTTTTCTTTCTTGATGACAGCTCATACCCCGCGAGAGACAGTAGACCAATTGCTGCTATATCCATTTACTTATTACCAATATTACATTTTGAGGCATATTCGTCTTTAGCGTTATTTCGCGTATGAAATCCACCTCGTTGAAGTTCTGTAAATACAGAAAATTTTTGATGGTCAACAAGAGGAAATTCGTATCGAGCTGTTTCTTTCTGCGTTATGCTATTCACGGCTCGTCTCGTACGAGATTCATTTCCTTCAATTTGCATGGAATTTCTATTAGCGGACGTAGGATTCGCAACTTCTACAAGGGGGGCAGGGGGTACGTCGTATTTATGTAACTTTGTATCCAATCCTTTTAGTACAGATTCTACATCAATTGCTGTATCAGATAAACGAAACAAGTTGGTTGTTTGATAGCCTCCAGAACGTTTCGGTTGTGTAGAAAGAACTGAATCGTTCTTTAGAGCAGTATTCATATTATAATATAATTACATAATAACAAAAATTTAACAGTTCATATTTTGAGCACTTTGATTGCGCTTATCGACACGTGTTGAACGACTTCTTACGTCATTATCAACTGCGTTGGTAAATGTAGAAGCGTGTACATCATCAACAAACTGAAATGGACGTTCTGTTAGAACTTTTTCTACAGCATTTGTCCTTTGGTGATCAGAAAATCGAAGAGCAGATTCAGTGTCAACATCATTTGCTACACGACCTAATTTTAATGGAGCAGTTCCGAATAATTCACATTGATCTCTGTCGATTGGATTTAATCGAGTCGGTTGCATTCGTAACAAAGAATTGTCATCAATGCTTTCTGGATGTGTAAATTTGTATCCTCTGTCCCCTCGTACAGCTTCTGTCATATAACGTAATGGTCGAGTTTGTACTATTGTTTGCTGATTCATATAAGAGGCGTCATTTATCCCCCTTGTCTGCTTATACATTAATTATACACATGACATTATTTTTGCTTGTTGTTCCGATTTATATCCCCGTATAGGAAATGTGCGAATGAGTCAACATTGTCTACATATCCTACATCAGGAGGGTCCTCGATGATTGGTTCTTCAATACTTTTCGATTGTGGTTCGTCGATTATCTCCTTGTCATTTTGTTCACACGGCGGTGCTCGTAATGCAATCGCGACACTTAGCAAAACGCCTGCGATAAATAATCTTATAGATTTTCTATGAACTGCAAGTATACTCGACGCCATGATCACGAATCTAGAAATTGTATTCACTTTCTCAATATATGTGTCGTCAGGGCACGGCCATATATCGAATATAAATAACTCACGTAGGTCTTCAATCCAAGGACGAGTCATTATAATAAATGTTTTTAAAATTTATTGTTTAGGATTATACGGCGTAAACATTATATTTTCACCACAATAGTTGATGTTCTGAACATGAAATGGTTGGTATACATAAAGATTGTGCGATATGGCTATTTCTAGCAAATATGAGAAATTGTTCCAAAATTCGTCATCATGACCGTATTCATCAGACATGACGTGAGCTAATTCATGTAAATATACAAATATCATAGTATTTTCATCTGTATATTCTCCTTTGTGATTTGTACATATTCCTATTAATTTACCTTTATCTACAGAATATGCGGCAAGATGTTCGAAATCGTGGCTTTTTTCTTGTATGCGGCATACACCATCTGGGCATTCGAATCTTTCCAGTAATCTTTTACATCCCACATGTGTCGTATATTTTATGTTTTTACTTACTATTTTTTGTAGCGATATCGTAACTTGTGAAAGTAATTTTAGTCGTCTAATTGTTTCTGTGTCTGATGGATTTCTAACTTGATATCCGTCAACATCATGCATATCATCTTTTCTCAAATCGTATATATGTCTTACTAACAACACAATGATAAGAATATATATAATCATACACCTTATTATACGTTAGGTTTCTTACCGCCCGCATGTTTCATCATTTTCTCAAATTCATCTCCTTTCATCATGTTTTGAACACTCGCCATTATCTTCCCGAAATCCAAGTCATCTGAACCCTTCATTTCATCTGCGAGTTTTGATGCCATTTTTTCTATATTATTAAGCATTTTGGGAGGAATTGCGCTTACCGTGTTAGTAAGCATAAACATTGTAGATAGGTACTGCCATATTATATCTTTGTTTTCTTGAGAAGCCAGAGGCCAAATAATGTCTAAGCCAATGTCTTTGATAAGTTTACAATCGGATGTAAAGAGTTCATCGTTTTTCTCGTTGATCATTGTCGAATAATCAATTGGATTTCGCAACCGTTTTATGAATCGCTTCATATGATTCCCCTTGTATTTAAAACTATCAAGCTTTTCGTGTTTAATTTTGTCAATATCAGGATATTCTTTCATTAATTCATTGAGAAAATCTTTGTACATGTTTTTGAAGGATTCGGAACTTGATGACATTGTTATTGATTAAACATAATATATTCTTTATACATTTTTCGCGTTTTTAATATTATGAAATACTCTGTTATAATTCTTCGTGTTGACATGCGTTTTCCATGCACTATCTAAATCCACTTGAAACCTGTCTGCTAGTTGAAAAAGATAACTCATGACATCCATGATTTCTCCCTCTATGTACACTTTTTTCTTATCTGTAAAATTGTTTGTCGTTCTTCGTATGGCACTAGCCAATTCACCAACTTCCTCCGTTATTAACATCCATAGTAATGGTATGCTTACATTTTCCCATCCTTTTTGAAAACAAATTTTCAAAGTTTCGGTCTTGTAATAATTAAGACTCATTGTCTACATATATACGTGTTTAAAACTTTATATAATATCATTTCTGAATGTAATATAATACAATGTCTGTGAATGAAAACATATCAGAATATAATCCATATGTTACGAAGTCGCTAAATCAATTAGTAGTATCCCATGAACACTTAGAAAAAGCTACGCAACTTCAGAAAACGTCATTTTATGCGAAATTCTTTGCGGGAGTTGACTTGTTTATGTCAATTCTGTATGTTACAATTGGCATATACCCTGCGATGTTGCTAGGATTTTTTTCGTTTTTAGGATACTACGGAGCAAGTAGATTTAAAAGATCTTATATTCTTGTGTATAACATATATCAATCTATTGTCATTATTGCAAAATTAATTTTTTTTACTTCCTTACCACTGTCTCTAGATGAAGTCGAGATTACTTTTCAGATAGCCATAATAACGGTAAACGTCTTTATTTATACATTCTTCATGCGATTTTATTTTATGATTCCACCTCCTCAGTACGAAGTACAGGTTTTAGATATTTAATCGCAATAGTCACAAAAAACGGAATGGTTTTGAAGTCATAAGGATTTTCGTCAGAGCGTATGAACTGAATTGTTAATTTATTTAATCTTGCGACGGGTCCGAAATCTCTTGGATTTCTCAAAACTAAATCAGTCACATTCCCCTTTGACGATGTAACGTATAAATCGGAGATGTCGTCAAAATAATATCGGTATAACTTGTTGTACCCAGCATTATATCTCTTCAATTCATTCTGTATTTCAACACATACCATATCGACATACCTTTCTCCTGATAAGTTAATTATATTTTCACTCTCTATAATTTGTGTATTTATTTCGTATTTAAAAGAGTCGACGAATGTCTTGTCGTTCAGGAAATCCGCATACTCAACACCGTAAAAAGCATTATCTGTTTTTTGTAAAATATTGGCCTGTGACGCATTTGTGTTTGTTGAGAATATATTGTAAAAAGATTGTTTGAATGGTAAGATGTAATAGGTATTTGACAACAAAAGTACACCATAATATGAAATCAAAGTATCAACAACATTTCCGAATATTTCAAGTTCCCCTCTTTTGAATGGATAATCGTTCACGAATACAGGTTCAATTGTCACTAGGTTTTTTGATATCAACTCTGTATCTGAAGGTAGTGTTAAATTATCAAAGAACATTCTATTAAAAGCTTGGAACATCATTGTATTTGGAAATGTATTCGTGTTTGTATTCGTATTTATGTTTCGAAGTTCTTTTACTGTTATGGACGAGATTTCATCAGACGTTGACATTTTCTGGGTATACGTGGTTACATTACTGCCCGAAATATAAAACGCATGTGAAAACCCTAGTTCTTGTGTGATAGAGCGAGATTCCGTCAGGTCTATGAAAAATGGATGATTGTGTTTCGATGTAAAAGAAAACCTCTTCGACCTATCGTTTTTATCGAGTTTGAGATGTAGATCTAAAAACAACTCATATGGCATATACCTAACGATGTCATCTCGCCTATTATCAAATATTTGTCGCAAGTGAGAATGTATATATTCATTTGTTACTTCCATGAGTTGTTCTGATGTGTAATTTTGGATGGGGAATTCAACACGTAAATGTGAAAATACCTTCACATGTGTGTCAGTTGGTATATCATCTATGCCGTCATCTGATGTGTACATGTCGAACACTCCTTGTGGTTTTATCCATTCGCCAACATCATTTTGGATCATTCTACCTACTAGAAGATCGACATAACCAGACCTATCTAGAACTGCTCTCTTTATTTCATTTCCACTACTGTTAGATACGTGTATTGAAAAAGAATGTATGTTAACTAACGTTGTGTTTTGCTTGTTGATTGTAAACCTTATGACGAACATATTCGAGTCTTCAAAAAATACTTGATGACTTATAGCGTAGGTGCTTAGTGTATTAGATGACTGTATAGGATTAATCTTCGCATATTCTCTATCAAAAGTTGGTGTTGTATATGTGTTATTTTCATCGAAATGCGGTATCTCGTCTAGTGATTTATTGTCTTCATTTATCGCATACGCTGTTCGCGTGCCTTTATCTGGATCGGAATCATTAATAATGTAATGTTCTAACTGTGTTCCGAATGCAAAAACATTATTATACTCTTCAACATTATAGAATGTGTTAGGAATGTATGAATCAACTAATTCAATACTTGTAACGTAAGGTATTGGTTCGTCAAAACCTCGTTCTCCTTTCATATTTTTCACAAACCAACTTGTACCATCTGTTTCCATTTGTCTCGAATCTAGATTCATAATAATATACTCCTCTTCCCCAATATCTCTAATATCATCTATCTCCGTAGACATGATATGTTATAATTATTTTGATATATTATTGAATTAAAAAGCACGTTCATCTCGTTCTTGGGCGGCTCTGTGCTCAAGAGATTCAATAAAACTTTTCACTCTACGCTCTGTTCCATCCTTCGGCACCCAGTCTTTAAATTGTTCATTGAGCGTCTTTGTTTCATTGTTGCAAGATACGGTCTCAATTTCGGAATCGTCTATCAAATCACTAATATTACTTCTATCATCAGACTCAGTACTATATGAATCTATAGACCCTATATCATCTTTGTCATCATTGCTTTCTGAAAAGGCGAATAAGGGCTCTCCTACCTTTAAGAAATACGTTTCATTACCAGATTTGTTCATCAGTACACCCATTTTCTCCCAAGCCAATTCGTAACTTTCGTTCGTTATACTAAGTTTTGTCATCACGCTATCTTCTGGTATATGGTCGTATGTTTCATCGTAAACCAAATGGGATGGGTTCGTTTTCGATGGAACAAGATAATATCCTTCGTAATAATATTGGTCGTTTTTTTTAATGCGCCCAACGGCTTCCGCATACCATACGCAGTCTTCGTTATTGTCATCCATACCTCTTACTTGAAGCAATGTAGGTATTATAAAACTCATTATTACTTACAAAAATTAAAATTACTTTTCGGTGACGCTATCGATTGGGTCTTCTTCACCCTTCTTCACTTCACCCTTTCGTTCTTCATAAATCTGCTTTGCTTTGAATTGTTCTTCCTTATGCGTCTGAACGATATTATTAAGAACATCATCTGCGTGATGTTGTTCGTCAATTTTACTAATATCGGGTGGTACCAAAAGCCACTTGTACATTTCAACCAAAAACACATCAAACGTCTTATCAAGACTCTGAAGTTTTTTCGCATGATGCTGTGCATCTTCTTTCGTGTTAAATACACCACGAATTTTCACACCACACTTATCATGCTTTTGATTGCTTTCATCGCTTACAATACTAATCAATGCGTAGTTTTGTCCAGGAATAGTAATAGGGTCAGATTCGAGATGGTCGATCTTTGTATCCATTACATATACATGTTTATATAATCTTTAAACCGTTGGTATGAACTCCCATTGAAGGTCTAAACATATTTTCTTGAATATACAATCCTGTTGATATAATTTTTCTCTGCTCTTGAGAAGGGGGAAACTATCTAAAAATTCATCATGACCCAACAGTTCACAAAACTTATATAGACAATATCCATACGATAAAAAGTTTGATCTTCCTTTTGGCTTATGTTTCTCAAACGGTTCTTGAATATCTCTAAACATATTACGAAGTTGCTCTTCTAAATTCGGTGTCATAGTAGGAGGAGATATTCCACTCAACATATTTGTAATCTGCGGTACATGCTCGTAAAATTTATTATACTTTAATTTTTTGAGAAGATCTTTTACTTTTTTCTGTGTGATTTGAGTCATATCAGTAACACGGATCTTTCTTAGTTCCGAACGCAATGAGTCGAGCACATCCGGTGGAATAAATGTTGATTCTTTTGCTTGAAACTGTGCCATCCATTCGTTGAAATGATTGATTCTCTTGTACGCAAAACAAATATTTACATCTGAATTAACTTCTTGATCGTAACTCATATTTTGTGATCCCATTTCGAAATTTATTTCAGCGTCGCCACAACTTGGACATATCATAGTTGCTTCGGCTAATGACATAATTCTGGGTTCGTTACACGCTTTACAAGTATATGTACAATGAGATTCTGTATGCGATGGTGCATTTTCTGTAATACTTAAGTATTCATCGTACATCTTCCCTCTGTCGTTATTACCTTTTGTGTGAACAAATGAGCCATTCATGACAGATTCACAATTGCTATTATACCCATTTGATTCCGATGTATATTTTTGAATAATCGGGGCAACTGAAAGCATATAATCTATATCGGTATGTTCATATGACATTTCATTTTCTATGCTTTCTATTTGTGCGTCAATTTCACATTTTTCGTTCCAAGATATACTCCCTTCTAACTGTTTTTTCAATTTATCTATTTTCATCTTTCTTTGTTGAATGTTATCCTGTGTCAAAATGTTTTTCATCAGCGATTTATGTTTTGCCTCCAGCGTTGTTCGAGAGTCTGATATGATCGGCATATTAATTAAGATTCGTATTCTTTTAAATTATAAAACGCGGATACCATATCAGTGTTATATTTTGCAACGTTTTTATTTTCATGCAGACAATCTTTCAAAAAGTCCTTGTATTTAGGGAAAATGTGATATTGATTCAATAAACTCAATTCACTTTTCATGACATCAATACTCCCATCTTTCGTTGCACCCATTAAAGTATTCTCTCGTAAGATGTTTTCCATGACTATACTCGACAAAAATAGGAATAACATTTCATTTTTTATCGGCGTCTTCAATAGTTTTGCACAACACTTGAACGTACTTAGAACGTTGTGCGCGCTACAATCTTTCTCTAAATCTAATATATAATTATTATTATTTTCTATGAATTTTTGTATCACATCATCTGGAATTTCATTTACCAACATGTGCTTCATAAATACTCGTAACCCTTCTTTGATTTTGTGCGTGTATACATGAGTACATACTTTTCTAACAAGCTCATTATCTAAATTCATAGCACAACCTGTATCATATATTATTATGCTTTGTTTTTTAGGGTCATATGCCCAATTGCCTTGATGTAAATCACAATGGAGAAACCCGTGTTCTATTGACATACTTCGAACTATTGTAAATAGAAATAAAGCAACTTTATTATACAAATAAGGGTTTTCACTCACATCATTTCTGTGAAGTCCTTCGAGATAAGTCATAACTATTACATCTTCAGAGTACTCAATTGGAGTTGGAACTGTAACAAATGGTGTATCTTTATAATTTTTATTGAAACGTATCATGTTGCTTGCTTCTATCCTCATATCTATTTGGTTAGAATATGATAATATAAATGCGTCTATATCTACTATTGAAATCAGTTTTGATAACCATGTGAGAAATCCTTTGAAACAAACAATTTGTTTCATAGAAAATTCAAATATACCAGGATGTCTTACTTTGATTGCTACGTATTGTTCCGTAATAGTATCATACGCCTTATATACCTGACCGATACTACCGGATGCAATAGGTATGTGAGAATCCAAGATATACCGTTCGTCAATGTTTTTATTAAAAGATAGATCATACACTTCTTTTGTTTTTTCGTACGAATGTTCGTGAATGTTGTCAAATACTCTTTCTTCTAAGCGCTTGTTTTCGTTGATAGAAGCATATAATTGGGTGAGTTTTATAAAGAATGGTCCATTGATATGAAGTAGCATAAAAAACACTTCATATGTGACATACGAATCTATATATAATAGAGGAGCCCACAATATAAGAAGTATAAAACGAAGGACAATGAACATCGTTAATACATTGTATATATGTTTTTTTAAGTATATGCGCGGTTAATGGTTTATAAAAATACCATGTATATGAACAATATGAAGAACGAATACATAAAACAAATCCAAGAACTTTCTTTCACATTTGCGAAGTGGCATTATGAACAATATTTACAAGATAAATCAATTTGTCGTATTAGTACAAAAGAAATCAAGAACGTGGTTGACGACATATATACAACTGACAAGAAAAACGATTTAGCGCGTTTCGTTCGTGGTGGTATGAAACATATGTATGGTGATACATATAATTCATTTCTTACGGAAAATATAATGAATAATATATTCGAAGATGACACATACACTAAATCGAGAATCTGTACAGAGATTGAGTATTTTCAACAGACTTAAAGATTAATTTACGTTTATGTGTTACAATGGAATCTATCGAAACTCGCATTGATGCTCTCGAAAAACGCGTCAAGTCGCTTGAATGTGGTGGTAAACCAAAGAAAACTCGTGAACCCAGACAACCAAGTGCGTATCAAATATTTTTAAAGAAGCGCTATTCAGAGTTGAAGGATGATGATATTTTCTCTAAATACGAAGGTAAATCTAAATTTGTTGCGGTGAGTAAAGCATGCGCAGAAGAATGGAAGATACAACAAAATAAAGTAAAGTAATTTTATGATTCATTATATTAAATACACCAAAACCGGAGGAATGAATTCCTTTATTTTTGATGTAAAGAGTTTTACACAGTTTTTGTAATATCAATAATATCCTTTAAATACACTGCGCGATGTACATACTGGATATTTAATATCAAAAGATTTAGTTGGAGTACGCGAGGCCACCCATACCACTGAGGATGCGGAGGACGTTGACGGATGTCGCGAAGATCTTGACCTTACCGGACATGTCTACACCATCATTGAGTTGAAGCTTGAGCGTAGCGTTGTCGATGCGGGAGAAGTTGCAAGTACCGGAAGGTTGGTGTTCTTCGGGCTTGACAGCGAAAGAATACACGTAGATGTTCTTTTCGGGGATGCGGGTGTGATGTTGGAAAGGTTGGACGAGGCGGAAGTAAGAACCTTCACGGGTGTCAAATCGGTCGTGACCGTTGAGTTGGAGGTTCGCGCTCTTGACAGTATCGCCACCAGTGCGTCCATCGGCGTCAGTAATATCGCTACCGTATTCGAATTTGTTACCAACCTTAGGTTGTGTGACAACCCAGACAAGCTCCTTAACGGGATGGTTGAAGTTGAGGCGGTAGGAACCGTTCGCCATGGGAGTTTCATCACCTGTGAATTGGAGTTGTTCGATGAGGAGTTCGTGTTGAGATTGAGCGAAACGCTTGCGCTCATCGGTGTCGAGGTAGACGTAATCGATGTAGAGAGACATAGAGGGCTCATCAGCGGAGGGAACGTCGGTACCACCGTGGCAGAGATCGGCAAGTTTGGCGAAGGTGAAGTTGATCTTGACTTCATGGTATTGAAGGGCAATGAGGGGAAGGGCAAGACCGTGGTTGCGGTTGAAGAAGAATTGGAGGGGAACGTAAAGGGTGGATCCAGTACCATTAGCATGAGAAACGTCGGCGACACGACGGATCATTTCAGAGTCGAACATACCCTTCTTGGCTTCGGGTGTGCTGAGTTCGGACCAGATGTCGAGCCATTCACCGTAATGACGGTCGATGCGTTGGCCGCCGATTTCAAGTTCGACCTCTTCGAGAAGGTTGTGACCAACGTTAGAGTTCCACTTCCAACCGTTGGAAAGTGTAGGAAGTTTGACTTCAAGAACTGCGTTAGTAACAAGGTCACCGTTGCGGCTCACGGTAACGGTCGCTTTGCGGCCGAAACCAGTGGTACCGTTGAATACTTGAGCGATGGACTCAACTGAGAAGTTGGTGTGACGACGGTAAATCGCCTTGAAGAAAGTAATTTCGGGGTCACCAGTAAGGTAAACGTCTTGAGCGCCATAGGCTACGAGTTGCATTAAACCGCCTCCCATTGTTGTTTGTACTATATACGTAGAAAAAAATTTCGAGTGATTTTTACGTCATAGGATACGAAAGCCATGTTTAATTTCCACAAAAAATATATCCACACATATCAGCAGATGAATGTCAATATAAAGAAATTTGATCCGTCAACAATTGGAGATAACAGAGTCCTCGTTTTTATAGGAAAACGTGGTACTGGAAAAACTACTCTTGTGACCGACATTTTATATCACAAAAAACATCTCCCTGTCGGAATCGTTATGTCGGGAACGGAAGAAGGGAACAGTTATTATCAACAATTCATTCCCGATCTATTTGTATATAATGAATATAACCCTGAAGTTGTGGACAAAGTTATTAATAGACAAAAAGGAATCGTAAAGAAAAATAAAGAAAAATCGAATGCATTTGTACTTTTGGATGATTGTATGTACGATAAACGACTTGTGAGAGATAAAGGAACAAGAGCTATATTCATGAATGGTCGACATTGGAATATATTCTTCATGCTTACGATGCAGTATTGCATGGACCTTAGTCCAGATCTTCGTGCAAATGTAGATTATGTATTTATCCTACGGGAAAATATAATTCAAAACAGAGAGAAAATATTCAAACATTTCTTTGGTATTTTCCCTAATTACGAGATGTTTTCACAAGTATTGAATTCATGTACAGAAAATTACGAATGTCTCGTGTTAGACAACACGAGTAAGAGTAATAAAATAGAAGATGTCGTATTTTGGTATAAAGCAAAAATACGACCATCTGGTTCGTTTAGAGTGGGTTCGCCTAAATTTTGGGCTTGTCACAATAAAAAATACAACCCCAATCACGACGATACGGATATATCTACAATAGATCCTAATAGTTTATTAAGAAAGAAAAATTCGATAGCTGTAAATGTTAAAAAATCGGGAACGAAAAAGAAGAAAAATACCCTTTTATAAACTAAAAATCGGTGTCCATTTCAAATATCCGTTCACTACTACCCATGACACCTGCCTTTGCGTATTCGCCAACACGTTTCTCAAAGAAATTGGTCTTTCCATTCAAACTAATATTTTCCATCCAATCAAATGGATTCTCGCTGTTATATATTTTCTGATATCCAAGTTGTGAAAGCAATCTGTCTGCGACAAATTCAATGTATCTGCTCATGAGTTCGTCGTTCATACCAATCATCCTTGTCTTCAAACTTTCGATTATGAATATTTTTTCTTGTTCAACGGCCCCCTTCACAATTTTATGAATTGTTTCTTCGGACGGTTTATTATTCAAATGATGAAATAGAGCAACAGCGGTTTCTGTGTGTAATCCTTCGTCTCGTGAAATTAATTCGTTTGCAAAAGCAAGACCAGGCATTTTACCCTGATTTTTCAACCAAAAAATAGCACAGAAACTTCCAGAAAACATGATACCTTCAACACAAGCGAATGCGACGATGCGTTCGGCAAATGACTGTTTCCCCGTGAGCCAAGTTTGTACCCACTCACTTTTTTGACGAATTGACTGAATGGTCTTCACACCATTAAAAAGGTTATTTCGCTCTTCTGGATCCTTCACATATGTTTGAATGAGTAAACTGTATGTTTCACTATGAATCGCTTCCATAGCTTCCTGAATCGCGTAACAATGCAATGCTTCTGGCATCTTTACTTCCGATGAAAATCGTGCCATTAAATTTTCTAATACGATACCATCGGCGCTCGCAAAAAATGCGAGCACATGTTTGATAAATGTCTTCGTGTTATCGTCGAGTGACGCCCAATCTTCATAATCTTTTGAAAAGTCAATCTCTTCAGGATTCCAAAAAGATGCCCTTGATTTTTTCAAGAGTTCATACATATCATTGTATCTAATAGGAAACAATGTGTACCTGTCATCTCTAGGAAAGAGAATTGGTTCGACAATAGTGTCAACTATCTCTTCGTAACTATATGCGGTATTATCTTTTACAGCAAATGGGAAAACTTTGATATGATCGAGTTCAATTGTAATACCCCTTTCCTCGCACAATTTTTCTGCCTTGTATATATTTTGTACCTTGATATATTCAAATTCTGTTCCCTGTACTATCAGAACATCCTTGACAATTTTGCAGTTTTTACATTCATCTTTTCCAAAAAGTATTAAGACCATCTCTGATAATATACACTCATATTTATTTTAAACGATTTTCGCGTCTTGAATTTCCTTAAGGAGTGATGCAAAATTCTTAATGGACAATTTTTTCCGCGCGTCCTTTCCACCAAAAAGACCAACACCTGTGAGTACTGGTACCAATATGCCGGCTATGTAGAACACCCAAGCGTTCGTTTCTGTCGCTAATACGGTGTAATTTTGAGAAACCCACGCGTGTGATTGTAATGCTGGCCATAGTACCATACACCATACAAAACCAGATATGATGCGTCTACGCAAGTAATCATCATGTGCCGAAACACTCTCATTATACGCCTTTATAACGGCATGATTGAACACCGTTAGCAATACACCGTGTTTGTTTCTTATATCTTTTATCATCGTAATAATTCGTTCCATGTGTAGAGGTTGTTTGTGTATAATGTCACGAGTTGTTTCGTTATTCACATTATCACATGTTTTGTCACC
>CERI01014246.1_pt1 | contig 20598 bp, 21 predicted proteins | sample 350261 | NCBI WGS metagenome assembly CERI01 (sample SAMEA2620979, study PRJEB7988) | marine metagenome | isolation source: saline water (ENVO:00002010), including
TTAGAAATAAATACACTACTGTGAATTATTCGGGTATTATGCAAATTTATTCAGAACATAATTGACATGTAATGCCCCCGTCAATAATAAGATTGCTCCCATTGATAAATGTATTGTTATTTATGAATAAACATGTTTCCGCTATTTGCGAAGGTGTTCCAATTCTTTTCAAAAGATGTTTATTCTTTAAATGAAGTAGTTGTTCTGTATTTAAATGACTAGTTAATAAAGGGGTATTAACTGCTCCAGGACTTATAGAGTTTACTCTTATTTTATATTCAGACAAATCAATCGCCATATTTCGGGTTAAACCGACAATAGCGGCCTTTGATGATGCATAACTAGAAATATTTTTTGATGTCATAGATGCATGGATAGATGCGATATTAATAATATTGGTACTATATTTTTTGAAAATTGAAAATCCGTATTTTACAATTAGAAATATGGATTTGACATTGCAGTCATATGTAGTATCCCATTCTTCTTCAGTATATTCCCATATAGGCTTGCAACATTGATAAGTGGCACAATTAACTAAACAATCTACTCTATTCACTTTATTAAACATTTCTTGAATATTATCCGATATACATAAATTGGAACTTATATATTGATCATGAAAAGAGTGTTTGGGTTCACTTTGTATATCAGTAGCAATTACATGCCATTTTTTTTCTTTGAATAATTTACAAATTTCAGTACCAATTCCTCCATTTGCCCCTGTAATAAGTAAGACTTGCATATTATATTAAAAAATAATCTATATTTAATATAAAATATATATACACCATAATGTCAATTAACAATTTAAAAAAGTTTTTACCATTATTAACTTCTGGTTTTTTATCTTTTAAAGTTTTACAATCGACAAATAATAATAAAAATCACGGTAATAATAAAAATCTCGATAATAGAAACATTAATTATGTTCATTTTTATTATTTTCACAGTTCAGTATAAAATTTGTGCAATATTTGCGCCAATTCAAAATCATCGGGCCAATCAATATCTGTGGACTCAATATCAGACATTTTAAACAAAAAAGCCTTTTTGGCAATACGTGCCTTAAAAGTAAATAAACTTTCTTTGGTGAAAATATAAATACATGAATTTTCTTCATAAATAGGATCTAAATCTTGTGTTGGTATTAATTTGAATCTATTATGATTCATATCTTCACCATTTGAATTATAAAATCGAGTGTGATGCATTTTTACTGAAAATAAGCTTTCATATCCTTCTTTTTTTTTATTTAAAAACTCTTCTATTGCATTATTTATAGTCGAAGTTTTTAAAAGTGGATTAGTAGTATGTGTTTGAAAATAATAATCAGCATCTAAATTAAGTTCTTGTATAACATTTACAAATAAATCATTTGTGGCTACGTGTCCACCATGTAAATGTTCTGGTCTATCATAAATAATAATTCTATCTGTTTCATTCTTAAAATGCTTAGGGACCAATTCTTTAATAGTTGGGGAATCGGTATCTATTATTATTTTATCAATATAATCACTATTAAGTAAAGTATTAATAATCCAATAAAATAAAGGTTTCCCATTAAAATCTCGGTAATTTTTTCCAGGTACACGTTCAGAATTATGTTTAATAGGAATTAAAGCATATATTTTCATTATAATAATTTAAACAGTATCATTTTTAAATTAATATAATCATGAAAGTTTTACTAACGTGTCCGCCTATGATAGGGCAACTCAATCAATTGCAAAATAATCTTAAAAAACACAATATTGATATAACAGTTCCTGAATTTACGGGATTAATGAGCGAAGAAGAATTATGTAAGATTATAGGAAATTATGATGGCTGGATTATTGGAGATGACCCTTGTACGGAAAAAGTAATAGCAGAGGGAGTCAAAGGCAAATTAAAAGCATTGGTAAAGTGGGGTGTAGGTGTAGATAATGTAGATTTTGATGCCTGTGAAAAATATAATGTTCCCGTGACAAATACTCCTGCCATGTTTGGAGAAGAAGTGTCAGATATTGCAATAAATTATTTACTAACTCTTACTAGAGAAACACATATAATAGATAAAAAAGTTAGAGAAGGTATTTGGTATAAGCCATCGGGAAGAACACTTGCTGGGAGAAAAGTAGCATTGGTTGGGTTTGGTGATATTGGTAGATGTGTGGCTAGGAAATGTTTGGCGTTTAATTTGGATGTGAGAGTGAGTGATCCCGGATTTTATCACGATATGGAGCAAAATGGAAAAATAAAATGTAAATACAATGAAGAATTAGAAATTCCAAATAATATTCAAAATGTAACTATTTGTGATAATTTGTCGAAAGCGGTAAAGGGTTGTGATTATATCGTGGTAACATGTTCACTTAATAAACATACAAACAAGATGATAAATAAGGAAGTAATTAAATTAGCGAATAAAGGTGTAATAATTATTAATGTTGCGAGAGGTCCGATAGTAGTAGAAGAGGATGTTATAGAATTATTGGATGATGGGCATGTGAAATCAATAGGATTTGATGTATTTGAAGTGGAACCTTTATCAAAAAACAATAAATTAATGAATTATGAACAAAATATATATGGTTCTCATAATGGTTCTAATACTGTTGATGCAGTATTAAAAACTAGTAAATTGGTTATAGAGAAATTAATAAGTTTCCTTTAAATAATCACAAAAAATAAGATTATAATAATGTATGCATTTATCATTATTATGAAGGGGGATAAGTGTATATAACAAACTTTTTGTAATGGTTTTTAAATTTTGGAAGTCTTCTTGGGTAAATTTACTTAAAAAATGTTTTTTGAAAAGACAGATCATTTTATCTTGATAATTATTGGAAATAGTTTTATTATTTAAAATTAGGTCATATCCAATAAGAGATTGATATAATTTTGCCCAATCATATATCCAGTCGCCATAAATAGATAAAATTCCATTCAGACTTCCTCTCATATCAATAAATTTAATTTTTTCATGTGAATTTATTAATACATTTGATAAAACAGGGTCACCATGGATAATAACCTTTTTCCCCATTTTACTTAACTTATAATTATTCAAATGTTCGCTTAATTCATGATACACAATATTACTTTGTGGAAATTTAGAATAATCAAAATTTTTGTATCTTTTATCTAATTTTTCTACGTAATTAGAATAAATATCGATATTATCATTATTATCATGGAGTTCTAAGGAATGTATTCTGTGAATTGTATTCATAATAGCAGTGAGATTGTTTTCAGTAAGGAGCTCACATGTTAATAGAGAAGATGCTGTAATACCTTTAATTTTTTCTATTTTATACCATTTATTATCAGGATGATAGTCTAAAAATATAGGAAAAATATCTTTTATTTCATTGGGAATATTTTTATAATAATAAATTTCACCAGAAAGATTGTCTGATATTTTTTTATAACTTTCTATAATATTGTGTTGAATTGTATTAAAATCTCTAGGTTCAATTTTATCACTATAATATCCCAATTCTTTATCTAAATCACTATAAGCAGAGATAGCTAGATCATCAATATAAAAATCAGCATATGGTTTTCCAAAATAAATTTCATCATAAGGAATATCAAATTTTTTTAATGTCTCAAAGGTAATAATACCTATATCTGCTAATAATTTTCCAACATTTCCACTATGAGTTTTCATTCTTCTTGCAGTATAAATAATAATAGTGTTACCAAATCTTTTTAATGTTTTTAAAATATTAATATTTTTTTGAATGGGTTCAACAGTAGTATAATCGCCGGAAACTTTGGGATAAGTAACCAATGTATTATCAAAATCAAAGCAAATTCTCTTATTTTTAATTTTACATGATAAATTATTACAATTTATAACAGGATAGTTGTTACAAAATATTCTTACTTGAGTTGGAGTTCCTAGACAAATCCATTTACTTTTTTCAATAGTAGAGTTATTAAATAAATGATTATCTTTAATCATTAGATCAATAATGTTGGATGTATAAAATTCTCCTTTCTGTAATATATTATTTTCAATACAAATATTAGTGTATTTAAGTAACGATTTATATGAATTAAAGCCATAAGCTCCTGTACATGCTAAATTAGATATTTTATCTTTTTCTACAATTTTTGTAATATTTTTATGTTCATTAAGTTGTATATATGAATAAATAGGATTCATATTAAGATCTTCAATGGTAAATATTTTATTTTCCTTATTCCAAAGTTTAATAATATCAATAGTATAAAAATTATCTCCATCTAAACACAAAATAGGTTCATCTGGTATATTTAATTTGGAAAGAGCAATATTAATGGTTTCGGCTGCTCCTCTAGTATTTTTTTCTAAACACAAAAACATAAAATTAATATGTGGATATTTTTTTTTAAGACGAGTTTCAATACGAAATGATTTATATTCTTTGTTATAGGGAATGTAAACCAAATCATTAGTAATATTTAAATTATTTAACAAATAATTTATGATAGGGGTGCCAAAAACATTTATAAATGCTTTTGGATTAGTATATCCATTTTGTTTAAATCTTTGTCCAGTGCCTCCCAACGGTATTAGTATCATTTTATATACTATAAATTTAAATTAAGTTTAAACTATAAAATATACATATTTAATATTAAGTTAGTTGATTTATAGAATTTCAGATTTATCTAAACTTATAAAAAAATCGTTATCTAAAAAATAATTATAGTATTTTAATGTATTCCTCATAAAATTTATAGGAAATACTTTATCTAATAAATTATCACGATTTTCACTATTAAACCAAATCATTACAAAAAAAGGGAATGTGCAAAGACATAATTTAAAATCAAACATAAAATCTTGGAAATTTTTATACATAATCGTTTTATTATAATAGTAATTTAAAACCAAATCAATGATATTTTTATCATATTCTATACTTTCAACGAGAAGAAATACAATATCGCTCATACCTTTATTTAAATGTATATACTGCCAATCTAAAAATATAGGATTATAATTCTTTCCATTTTTTTTATAAAAAATGTTAGGAGATTTACAGTCACCATGACAAAAATTTAATGGATAACTAGATAAAATATTAGTTATTTTTTCATAATTGGCATATATATTATTAAATATTTTAGTTTCATTTTCGCTTAACATGATATTATTTATATCCAAAAATTTATTATATCTTATATTAATTAATTCTTTATAATATGTAATTTCATTTAAAGTTTTTAAGTTTTTCATAGAAGGTATCAAATCATTTTTATTGATATAATAAAATCTATTATGCATTTCAGAGATTTTTCTTACTACACAAATGAGTGAATCTATATCTTTATTTAAATTAATATTAAAAACTCCATTATAATTATTAAGGTCTTCAAGTATAATTCCTTTTTTTTGATTTATTTTTACAGAGGAAAAAAATTTTGGTATATTTAAGTTTATTATACTCGATATATTTTCATAAAAATATAATTCATTGGAATACAAATTAATTTTTCTTGCAACTGTTGATAGTTCATTATCTTCATTTTCTAGTTTGAGAATAACATTATCATAACTGTTATTAAATTTTAAAGTTAATGATTTAATATCGCAAATATATCCAGTTTTCAAATTATCATTATTAATTATAATATCATTTATAGGCAAATTATTTAATTTTTCAATTAATATATTTTTAATATCAACTTTTTTATTTGTTAATAATTTAGAATAATCAAAATCGTTATAATTACTAATTCGATAAACATTTGAATTTAATATGAAATTATTTGATTTATCATTTAATAGCAAACATATTTTAGCTCCACCCAATGATTTTGCACTTTTATAACCAGAATTACTGTCTTCAAATATAGTACATTTATTTTTATCACATTTTAAAAAATTTACAGCCATTTGATAAGGTAATTTATCTGGTTTATGTTTTTCACAATCTTCAGATGCTATTATAAATTGTATATATTGGTCTATTTTTGTTTTTTTTAATATATATATTGCTGCTTTTTTATTACAACTAGTAACTATACACATTCTTCTATTATTATTTTCTTTTATAAATTTATCAGCCCCATTTATAAAAATATTCTTATTGTATTTTTCAAGATATTTAATAAATAAATTATCTTTTAGAGCACTTATTTTTTTTATTTCATTAGTATTAATATAAGGAAAAATAGATTTTAAAAATAATATATCGTTTTTACCTTGAATAAAAAATTTAAAAAAGTTTTCGTCGATTGATAATTTATATTCTTTCATAATATCTTTCCATACGTCAATATATATATTATCTGTATTTACCAATGTTCCATCTAAATCAAAAATAAATGGATGCTCATATTCCATGACATTTTTTGGTGTTCCTAATGAAAAATAATGTTTATTTAATAATGAAATATTTTTAAAATGTATACCATCATTTAACATACTATTTATTACGCCACTTATATAAAATTCATTTTTTTGTCTTATATTTTTATTTATAATTTTGGAGGTATATTGGTAAAGTTCATAATATGAGTTAAATCCATAAGCACCGGTGCAAGCATCATCGGAAATCTTCTCCTTTTCTTTTATATCAAAGATCGATTCATCGTCTTTTTCTTTTATATAAGAAAATATAGGACATTGTTTATAGTCTTTGAATGTAAAAACGCAATTTTTTCCATTCCATAAATTTATAATATCACATAAGTAAAAATTATCACAATCTAAGCATAGAACAGGTTTATCAAACATGCTTTTTTGTTGAACTGTATCGATAGGATATTTAATTTGACTAGATATTAGTTGTTTTAATGCTATATTAATAGTTTCAGCAGCACCTCTTGTATTATTTGCAAGACATAAAAATTTAAACTTTATTTTTGGGTATAACTGAGTTAATTTATTTTCTATGTCAAAAGTTTTATATTCTTTATTATAAGGGATATAAACAAGTCTATTATCAATTTTGAGATTATCTAATAAATGAGAAATTATTGGTTTTCCTGAAACTTTGATAAATGCTTTTGGTTCGACATATCCATTTTGTTTAAATCTTTGTCCAGTACCTCCCAATGGTATTAATATCATATATTATTAATATCGTAAAAATTTTTTTAAGTACTTACGAAATAATAAATTTAAACAAAATTTATGTGTAATTATATAATGATAATTAATAGAAACAACTGTATATATTGTAAATCAAAAATAAAAAATATTTTACAATTAAAAGAATTTCCTATAAAATTTAGTTGTTCACATGAGATAGAAAATTATAAAAAAAAAACATTATCATTTGGTTTTTGTGAAAGTTGTAAAGTAATCCAATTGGATAAATTAATTGAATTAAATATTTTATATGATACACCACATAATATGAAAATAATCGGTAGTTTATGGAAAAATTTATATACATTTATTAAAAAAATAATAAGTCCGACAGTCGAAAATGCAAATGTATTAGAGATAGGTTGTCCTAGTGGGAAGATTTTAAAAACTCAAGATAAATATAAACTTTGGTATATTATTGATCCAAATGTAATAAATATTGAAAAAAAAAATGTAATAACTATAAACAAATTTTTTGATAATAACATAAAAATTAAAGAAAAAATAGATTTAATAGTTCATTCACATTTATTTGAACATATATATGATCCTTTGGATTTTTTAAAAACTTGTTATAATATTTTAAATGAAAACGGGAAAATGATTTTTGCTATTCCCAATATGCAGAATAATTTAATAAATGATATATCCCCATTTGGCGGTCTTCATTTTGAACATACTATATTTTATACAAAAAAAAATGTTGTAAAATATTTGGAAGAAAGTAATTTTGAAGTTTTAAAAATATATGATTATGAAAAACACAGTATTATTTTTGAAACAAAAAAAACTACAAAAATAAAAAATAAATATAAAATAGAAGATAATATAGACTATCTTGAAAAATTTAATTTAAATGTAATAAATTATAAAGATTTTGCAACATATTGTTTAAATCTTTTAAAAAAAGAAAAAAGATATATATATATATTTGGAGCCTCAATATACTCTAGTGTTTTATTATATCTTGGTTTAGATAAATTAAATATTAGTGGAATATTAGATAATTCAAAAGAAAAAGAAAATAAATATTTATATGGATTCGAAGTTAAAATATATAATCCATCTATCTTAAAAGAACAAGATGCCATAGTAATTTTAAGAAATGGAATATATAGTGAAGAAATAAAAAAACAAATAATGTCTATTAATAATAAAACTATTGTAATATATTAATTTAAAAATAAATTTGGATAATATCACTATAATGAGTGATGATGATTATATTGTAAAACCAAGTCAAGATATATATGATTTTTATAATGGATTTATATTTTCGAAAGATAATTTTGTATTTAATAAGCTAATAAAAAAAGTAGAAATCTATTCACTTATTAAATTATTGGTAGGTGATATAGTAGAATTTGGTGTTTTTAAGGGTTCTGGATTAGCATTATGGATGAAATTAAAAAATTTATATGAACCACATAGTTTGATGAAAATTATAGGTTTTGATTATTTTGATGCACAAAATTTGTTAAATGATCTTAACGGTGATAATAAAAAAATTATGAATTATGTTGTAGACAGAGTTGATCATGTTGATTTAAAAAAAGAAACTATAGATAAAAAACTTTCAAATATAAATAGTAATAGTTATATACTTATTAAAGGGGAAGCTGTACAACAATGTTCTATTTATTACAATAAAAATCAAGGCGCCAGAATAAAATTATTATATATGGATTTAGACTTAGGAGAGCCAACATATGAAATTTTAAAAATATTATGGGAAAAAGTAGTAAAAGATGGTATTATCGTTTTTGATGAATATGGATATCATAGATTTGATGAAAGTAATGGAGTAGATAAATTTTTAAAGGATATGAAAGGGAAATATGAAATATTTAATACGTTCGTGAATCACCCATCTATGTATATAAAAAAAATAGCATATTAATATTATTGACAAGATAGCTTATTAAAATAATATTAATTAAAATATTTAAAAATATATTGGTTATAATAAGTATATGAAAATTGCAGTTTGTTTTTCAGGATTTAATAGAGATGTATATTTAAAACGAAATCTTAAAACAATTTTGAACAAATGTTATTTTAAAGATGAAGTAGAATTATTAGATATTTATTATAAAACATATAATATTGAATGCGAATGGAATAATAAAAAAACTGACTTTGATAAAATTAGAGAAAGTTGTAAAAATAATGGCATAGATAACATTTATATAGAAAGTGAAAATTATGAAATTAAATATTTTTTGAAAATTATGAAACAAAATAATATTCCGGTATATGATGAGAGAAGGGCAAAAAGTTATCCAACTCTAAATAGATTTTTATCTTCTATGTATAATATTACAAATGGTATTAAAATGATAAATAAAAAATATGACTATATTTTTATAATGAGAAATGATTGCGGAATTGATGGGGCTAAATTTAAAAATAAAATTATAAATTTAAAATCAAATGAAATAATATGTCAATGTCCTCCAGGAAATCGTCCCGTAATAGATCCTAGATTTATAGTTGGTAAATTTGATTTAATGAAAAAATTTTCTAATCTTTTCGAATATAGTTTAAAAAAATGTGTTAATGACAGGACTGTGTGTGATCATAGAACAATATATAAATTTATTACAGAAGAATTAAAAGTCAATACAATACCTATAACAGAATATATTGATTTAGGTCCATGTAAAACAATTAGACTTAAATTATATAAATCAGAAACTATTGCCATCATTGTCCAAACTAGAGAATATAAAAAAAAAATATTAAATATTTACAACAATTTGTAAAATATAGTAGGAAATAAAGTAATTTAATAATTTTATAAGTTTAAATATTATTAAATTTTAATTTATTATTATACATGCGTTAATTGTTGTATCTGTTCACTTGATAAACCATAGTCATAAAACAATTCTTCGGGAATATTATGTCTATCAATTGAACCAAACTTAAGTTTTCTTAGAACTTCTTGATGAATACCACATTTAATATCATCCGCTCTAAAAATTTTTTTCATTATTTTATATACAAAATCTTTAATACTCAATTTATACTCAAATAATTTAGAAAAAAGTAATGAATTTTCTTGTGACATAATAAAATGAAAATCTTCATTCAATGAATGATTTACATAAATTAAATCTTTATCATAATTGGAAATAATCATATTTTTCCACAATAAAACATCGGGTCTATAAATAATAACTCTATCATATTTAATATTATTTTTATTGGAGTATTCAAGCATAATTTCTATTGATTTTTTAATGGCTAATTTTTGTGCGGTATATCCATATCTATTAATTTTATTTTTGTTTATCAAATCTATATATTGTCTTTGGTCTTCAAATAAAGTGTTTTTTGGTTTGTACAATTTTATTAAGTCTTCTTTTAAATCGCAATTCCATGATTGAATGAAAAAATCAAATTCATAATTAGGATTTATTTGAACTATATGTTTCATTATTGAATTATAACAGCTTTCATAAGGAACATAGGGATTACTAGAATAAAGTAAGTTAGTATTGTCATCTTTATTAAACCAAGTTTTTAATTTACTTATGCCTCCTCTCAAACATATTGCTATTCGTTTTTTCATTATAATATATTATCTTAAAATTTTTATATAGTTATTATAATATGAACTTAATATAAAATTGAAATTATTTTGTTTCAAAAAATATAATGATGAAATACGCGATTTACAACATTTATTCATATTTTCATAGTTAACACCCCAGTATTTTATATTTGGAAATATTTGAAGTATAAATTTGTTTAATTTACTATCTTTTAAATGTAATTTTTTGAATTCTTTAAATTTATCTAATATTTTTGTTTTATTATTAATTTCAATAAACGAACAAATCCAATATAATAATGCTTTGTCGCCAACCCACATACCATCCAATAAATCATTGTTATGAAAACTCATCATAGACATTTTATTATTATAGTAATCTAGTTTAATTTCTTTTTCTATTAATATATCTGGTCTTAACCAAATATATCTATCATAAATATCTATATCACAACTTTCAACACATAATTTTATTCTATGAATCCCACATACTAAAAATGCGTTCCCTATATCATTATGTTCAAACCAACTAGTTGGTCTAGGATTTATACCTTGTTTCCAGTTGTATATTATTATATTTTTAACTTGATTATGTTTGTTATATATTTTCTTTAAATGTTCTTTAAATTCATCTTCAGTTTTATATTTCCTCTTATCAAATAACTTACAATGATATTCAGCAGATTTTCCTGAATATTTTGGCAGTTTTCCCCACTTAGGACTATTCTCTTTATTATAATCACTACAAATAATTATATCAAATTTATAGTTTTTCATATTAGGTTCAATAATTTTTTCAAAAAAATTACCTACTGTTAAATGGCAATTACGATGTAAGCCAGAAATAATTACAATACATTTTTTCATATGGATATACTTATATACATAGGCATATTTAAATATAATTTTAAGATAATATATTATAATGAAAAAACGAATAGCAATATGTTTGCGAGGTATATGTAAAAATACAAATATAAATAATAAAACAAACAAAAAAGAAATTATTGATTATTCTCTATGTTTTAAAAGTATTTTCAATAATATAATAAATTGTAATAAAAATTATGCATTTGATTTTTATTTACATGGTTGGATAGGCAATGATGAAGATATAACAAATATAATAAATGATTATTATCCTAGAAAATATACTCTTGAAAAACAAATAAATTTTCAAAAAGAATTTGAAAATATACCAAAAAAAGATTCAATTGTAAAAGAACGATATAAACACATGAAAAATAAAAAAAATTTAAATATTAATCTATATTTTCAAAATATTTATTCATATGCGTATTCAATAAGTAAATCTGTTGAATTATTAGATAAAAATATAGAATATGAATATATTATTTCATTACGATATGATTGTAGCATAAATAAACAAATAAATTTATCTGTATTAGAAAAAAGCAATGTATATACTGATTATACAGGAGGACATTCCCCTTTATTTTTTGGTGATTTTATTTTTATAGGCTCAAAAGAAAATATGACTCATTTTAAAGATTTTTACAATTTTTTAAAAACAAAAATTTATCATAATATTGATTATATAAAGTGGACAAAAGAAATAATAATAAATAGAAAAAATAAAACAGGTAGATATGAGCATGGAATATACAGTAATCAAATGATAATAGCTTATTATATTCAACAATTTATTAAATATAGTAATGTAATTTCTTATGTAACTTGTGGTCTAAATAAAACTATTCTATAAACTTAATATTTGAATATTTATATTTCATAGAATATTCATATATAGCTTTGTTCTTCCAATAAGAATTTGGATATAAATTAACTTTTTTATTTAATAATAAGCCAGCAACGGCAACATGTAATCTATTTGTATTAATTTCTTCGTAATCAGATAAATAATTAAATACTTTTTCACATGTTTCATGTATAACATTTAAATTAGAAGTATTATTATATATACCTTGTCTTAGTGTTTGAGAAATATCATTATTGTTATTTGGTATTTTTATGGAAGTTCTTTCATTATCAAGTCTGAAACAGTTACAGGAACCATGTCCTTTTTTTTGGAAATGTTTTAAATATTTATCATCAATATGCAACGCCATATCTTTGAAAACAAAAACACTATTTTTATTTTTAATATGTTTTTTTACGTATTCATACGAATACATTTCCCTACAAATAATAGTTACATTTTCATTTAAATTTTGTATTAATTTATCTTCATTATTTATTGTGTGTGGAAGAACAACAATTTCATTTTTTTCTTGATTTTTTAAAATAAACTTCTTACAACTTTTATAAATACCTACTAAATTGCCACCACCTGCATAAAATAAAATTTTGTTAACATATGTTTGATTTATGTTGCCTATTTCGAAATCAATACCAATTGAATTAAATAAAGTAAATGTTCCCAGAACTATAAGAGAATCTCCTGCATTTCCGGGATTGGGAATGTAAATAATTTTTTTATTTGAATAATTCTTTAAAAAATCTCGTATATTGTTTTTTTCCATTATAATGTTTATAAACTATAAATTAACTTTAAATTCTATTTTTTTATTATTTGAATTATATAATAATCTTTTATTATTTATATTTATAAAACCGCGCAATTTTTGATTATGACTATAATGGATTACGTAACAACTTGGATAAGCTAAAGTTGTATAAATAGTATCTATTCCGTTTTTTTTTAGTCTTTTTTGAAGTTCTCGTTCTTCCCATCCAAACTCTATCATCTTTGTATTAAAACCACCACATTGTATAAAAATATTTTTATTTACAATATAACATGCACTATATGGGATATATTTATCTCTTAATAATCTATTATTACTGAAAGTTTTTTCAGATTCATATAGTGGTAGACCTACAAAAGATTTATTTAAATTAATATAATTTAACCCATTCAATAAATTATTCCAAAATGATAGTGTATAAATAAAATCTATGTCTGATAATATAATTGTTTCAGTTGTTGACTTACTTACACCAAAATTTAATAAAACTGCTCTTGACCATACATTTTTTATATCTACAATATAATGTTTAATATAATGATCATCTTTAAATAATTTGCCATTAATCATATTATTAGATTTACCTTCAACAATTATTAATTTAATATTATACTTTTTAAAAAAAAAATTATTTAAATTATAATATAGTTGAAATCTTTTTGGTCTATTTTTTAAGCAAAGGATAATCGTTATATCTTCAAAATTTATATTGTTATATTTTATATCACTTTTTTTTTCTATATATTTACCGTGTTCCATATTAGGATTATATATAAATTTTTTTTTGTTTTTAACTACTATATTATTTTTGTTTATAGAACAATTAATCATATTATTTAAATAGTTACATGTATTATTAATTTCTAATTCCGGGTAATTTCTAATATTTTCATCCATATAATTAATACAATGTCATTCTTTAATATTAAATAATCATATTTATTAATTAATAACTTTCCTTTACGTGTTCATCTATAATAGGATTATCAACATTCTTACAATTATATGCACTATGTTCGATGTAAAACCAATTTATAAACTCTTGAATGGATGTATATTTTTTAACTATATTATCTTTAAATGACTCTGTGCTTTCTTTTTCTCTTTTTCTCCTTACAATTAATAATTCTTGATCCATATTATTTTCACTACTTAAATATGTAATATTGATATCATGTTCAAAAATATTTTTTAAATATGAAAATATCTCTTTTGCCCTTTCCATATGAAACTCTGACGTTATTAGAACACACTCATCGATTTTCAGTGGTAAAATAAAGTTAGTAAACGAAAAAAATCCATTCGCAATTGTATCATAAGAACCCCATTCTCTTTTTATATCTTTATATGAGGTTCCGTTTTTAATTAAATAATTCGAACAGCTACGGCTTTCATGTATTACATGTCCATAAATATTGTGAATTGGTTTCTTATGGTAGGTTCCCCCGCCTGTACAATATATTACAGCATTTTTATTGTTTTGTTTAATTTTTAAAACTAAATCAAGGCGTTCTTTTACCCAGGAATTCACACTTCCATCTTTTAATTGACCCCCCGCCAATACAAAAATATGCTTCGTTTTAATACTATGTTGTATATTAGAGGTAACCTTAGTTTCAGATGATATAAATTTATCCATATAATTGTCTTAGATAATTAATATTTATACCATAAAAACTAACCTATTTTTTTTTTAAATCGTTTATATTTCAAAAATGGTATTGATGTAATATAATTTTTTGTTGTGCTCAGGTTATAATATTTTATTTTCAAAGCTTTACATACTTTTGACGAGTAATCCCAACCAGGAACATGCCACATAGTTGCATTTGGTATATTAAATTCATCGCCTTTTTCTTGATACTCGGCAAACCAATAATTGGGATTATCTTTCGGTGTTTCTTGCATTATAAGTGTTCTATTATTAGTTAATGAAGCTTCATTGATTTTTTCCACATAACCATCTACACCAATTATATATATTTCCTTATAACCCAACATTATTGCTAATTGAACACAATCTGAACCTGTATTTGCCCACGTATGAAACTCATCGGTACTTCTTGAAACGCCTCTCCACCCTTGCCCTACTTTGCTTACTTTGCAATATGTTTCATTTTCACGAAAAGCAACATTACTTAAGTAAAAACACTTTTTTATTTTTTTCTTATCCAATAACTCTTGTAGTTGACGTTTATGACTTTTGATAACAATATTATCTAAATTTGCATAATATGTGGGGTAAAAATCCAACTTTTCATAAGTTTTATAAGCACTGTTTATACCAAATGTATCTAATTTGTCTTTTTTTGATTTTAACCATTCCCAATCAATTTGTCCAGCAGATTTACCATTTCCTATGATTAATATTGGATTTTTCATTATATAAACTAATACAATTAAATTTTTAATTTAATTGTATGCAATTATTATTCTTTCGTCAAGTGGTATTCTAGAATTACTTTCTTTCAATGAATTCTATATATTAAACATATCTCCAATCAATTTATCCAGCGTATCATATTCGCGCTTCCATCCCAATTCTTTTTCCGCTTTACCCGGGTCTCCTAACAATAAATCCACTTCGCACGGTCGATAATATTTCTGATTTATTGTTACTCTCATCACTCCTTTCTGATCATATCCCTTTTCTTGTACTCCTTCGCCTTCCCACGTTATTTGGTAACCTTTGTAAGCAAATGCCTTTTCAACAAATTCTCTCACCGTATGCGTCTCCCCCGTAGCCAACACATAATCTTCTGGTACTTTGCGCTCTTGTTGCAACATTAACCACATCCCCCTCACGTAATCTTTAGAATGCCCCCAATCTCGCTTCGAATCCAAATTGCCCAATTCCACATATTCCTTCTTCCCTGTGCATATATCCTTTATCGCTTTTACCACCTTCATTGTGAGAAAATTTACACCTCTTCGCGGACTCTCATGGTTGAACAGTATGCCATTCACGGCAAACAAATTGTAGCCTGTCCGATAACAAGTCACCATATTGTGGGCATATAATTTGGCCGCGGCATAAGGCGACACTGGATTAAACGGCGTAGTCTCACTTTGCGGCGTTTCCAGTACTTTACCATACATCTCACTTGTTCCCGCCTGATAAAATTTGATACGGTTTCTAATTTCTTCAGGTAAACTTCGAATGATTTCCAACAATCTCAACGTGCCAATGGCATCTGTATCGGCGGTATATTCTGGTATTTCAAAAGAAATCGCCACGTGACTTTGCGCTGCCAAATTATAAATCTCAAAAACCTCGAAATCCGGCTTCTCACAAACAATCTGCGCAATCAAATTGGATAATCCCGAAAAATCCGTCATATCACCGTAACGTAAAATGAGTTTGTCTCGAATATGATCCAAGCGTGTCGAAGAATAGAGAAGAGAAGTACGGCGAACTATACCATAGACACGATATCCCTTTTCCAACAATAATTCCGCCAAATATGAACCGTCTTGTCCGGTTATTCCGGTTATAAATGCTAGTTTTGTCATTCTTTCCGAATATAATTCATTATGGTGTCACCTTTTTAGATTGAAATACAACCGATATTTTACTTTGATAATCTAATATGACCTCTCCTTGTTAGATTTGAAAACCTCATTTCTCCCCAAAATGCGCTATTCATCAATGTAACTTGTTGCTTTGGGTTTCGGTTAGTTATTTTGGACAATATACCATTTAATTTAATATACGTGTTCGGTCGACCTCGTTTTTCCAAATTATTTTTCTTAATGTATTTCTCGATATTTTGTTTTATTTCATTGCGATTAATTTCACCTCCCATTTTTACACCCGTCAATTTCGACATCTCTTCACTCAAAATAATAATTTTTTTTGTTAATATCGCTACCATATAATATCTAGGGCGATCGTCATTATTGTCTTTTTTACGATTCGTATAAAATCCCATATCGTAAAATAACAAATTTTGGTATTTCAATGGTTCGAATTCATGAGAACTTGAATTTTGAGCCATTGTAACCATGTCTTTCTCAGTATATCTATACACATTGATTGATGTTTTATTTCGATAACTTTCTCGAGTGGTTTCTTGTCTTAAAATTACAGGTAATATATCCACAATCTCACAAGAATTTTTAATGTATTCAAATAAACATACCTCGGGTCCCTTATATACATTATTCCCCCACTCTTTTGCAAAATAATCCGGCGACAATATTAATCCCATATCAGTTTCATAAAGTTGCGATAAAATGGATTTCCCCGTGTTAATTACCAATGTATTGGTCGTGTATTTTTCGAACGTCATATTCGGGGTACCACACATATCGTCCACCATTATATCGAAGATTATTGCTACGCGATGACCGCTTTTTACCTCCTTAATACTATGTGGCATTTTCAAATAAAATCCCATCCATTTATTTTTCGTATAAATCTCCTCTTTACCTAACATAAATTCGCCACCCTCATATTCATACGGTAATTCCAAAATCAATGTTCCTACGTGACTATCCTCGAGTTCAAATACTTTGGTTTTCATTTCGGCTCCCTGAGTATATACGCTCAATTTTCTCAACTTGAATTTGATATACCTCCCCCCATACATTTCATGAGAAATCTCTTTATTTATCTTCCCCAAAACGTCTATTAATTGCTCAGTTAATTGTAAATCATCCGCCTCGATTTCATACTTATTGTTTTCGTCACCCATTGTTTTTCTTTCGCATAATTCTATCAAATCTTTTCCATCCTTGGGCATGCTTACTGCTTGACCGTTCCCAATAATTTTAAGACATTCGTGATTTATATTGTCCGGTAAATGAGCCCATAATTCGGTATCAAATGGACCACCCATGTTTTTATATTTTTCCGCATAATCATATACATTTCTCACGTAATGACGACCCTGATTAATTTTTGAAGTACTAACTGTACCCATTAACAATTGTAATTTACTTTTACTTTTACCCAAATATTTTATTCTGTCATGTACCTGTTTTGCTCTTATATATTCTGGTATTGTTTCCATCCTATACATGTCTACTTGTTGAAATTTTTATATTCTTATTGTTTATCTTATTAAGGCTTAAAAATTTTCACATAATAATAGGCATATTATGAGCGAAGGACAAAGAACCACGCCTTATGAATTAAAAGTTCCCATCGATTCGTCACTTATGGGATTCTTACGTACGGGACTACCTGGACCAGAAATTTGTCGGATTATGAATTTTGATACATCTCTCGTAAAAAAAAATAAAACCAATCTTTTCAATCTTTTCCAGTTATTAAAAAAACATTATGAATCCATAATTTTAACCAAACCAGAGGTATCCGCTACTGCACCCATTGTTTATCCCAGTGCGAATTTGGCAAAAGTTTTGAATCTTTTACCTAATAAACGTATACATAAACAAAAAATAATTATTAAACTAATCGAATACATCAAAGAAAATAATCTACAACATCCTGCTATTTGGTATAAATTCAAAATGAATAAATTTTTGAATGCTTTGAGAACCAATTCACCCGTTGATGATTTTTTAAATGAAAATGAAAATAATACTGATAATACCACTAATATCCCTCAAACACCACTCGTCTTATATCGTTTTGATGATTTGGAAACAATTTTCGAATCACATTTTATTGATAATAAAGAAAGTATTTTGCTTTTGCTTGATGACGAATTATGCGATTTTTTTGGTCTCCCCGCAAAAAGTTACATGAGTGAAATTGAAATTTTTGATGGTGTCTTACAATACATAGTTGATAATAATTTACAATCTTCTGATGGAATCGGAATAAACTTCAAAAATAAAAAAGATAAATTACATAACTTAATTTGGGAAAAGAATGTTGAAGAAAATGAAAATGAAGAGAAAGAAAATGAAGAAAATGAAGAAAAAGAAGAGAAAGAAAATGAAGAAAATGAAGAGAAAGAAAATGAAGAAAATGAAGAGTTAGATTCGGTTGAAGAGTTAGAGTCGGTTGAAGATTTAGAGTGTTTGGGGGAAGATTTAGAGTCAGATTTTGATCCAACTGAGTCAGAAGAAGACTCAGATTCGGAAGAATTGACATCGTCGGAAGAAGATTAAGAATAAATAAATAAAACAATAGAAACTTAAAGAAAAAAAAATAAAACTATGTATAATGGAAGAAGCAAGCACCTCTTTTACCTTTGTGGAAGATAAATGTTATGAATTATATCGCCAATCAAAAAAAGAAAATCGTAAATTTAAAGACACTAATAATAGGTTGGAACGCAAAACCCAAAAATTATCTTTGAAATGTAAAACCCTTGAAGACGAAATCCGCGAACTTAAAAAAACAAATCGTAAACTCACCAAAACAAATAACAAATGGACCCAAGAAAAAGAAACTCTCGAATCCGCTCTGAAAAATTCCAAAGAAAATTCCAAAGAAGTACGCAAAATGTATGCTTTTATGAAAACAAATTACCAAAGATTCTGCAAGAAATTCAACAAAAGAAAAGATGACCTACTCGAAGTATACGATGATTTTACTATCTCAAATGAGACTGTAAATAAACGCATTGCCGAATATGAGAAACGTGTATAATAAATCATTTATTGAAGTTAATACTTAAATATATGATTTGATGGTATATGTAATATGCCTAACCCATGTTCAAATAAACTTGTTGTTACCAATGAAGGGTGGGAAAAATTTTACAAAGAAAATACTAATGCTGATGGTTTTCTGGACTTCGATATCAGTATTCCTTGTGGTGGTTTGAGAGCAAATGCATACGATTTATGGAATGCGGAAATCATGCATTCCGATAAATGGGATAAAAGCAATTCCATTCATTTTTATAGTAGATGGTGTCCCCCAAAACAATTCTTCCTTACAATAAGCAAAAAATATCCTAATTTATGTTTTACCTTGTACTATGACGAGTTCGCTATGGATATTAACGGGATTTCTCACTTCGAAGATGGGGGAGAATGGGAAGAGAGCGTCGATGTTTGCGAATATCTAAAAGAAGTACACAATATTGATAAGGATTCGGTTATTCTCTCATTGCCTGACGCTTTCGATGAAATTTATTCTAATGGTGAGACGGATACTTGTGATATTGAATACGAGGTTATACAAATAGTTGAGGCAACTGAATATTATGAGTCTCTTTATTTGAGTCATAGTAGAGATATAGATATTGAAAAAGAATGGGAAAAATTTAAAGCAGATAAAAAGGAGAAAGATAAATGATTTTGTTAATTGATTTTTTTTCTTACTCTTCTCTTCGTTTTTCTTTTTCCGCCTTTTTTTGCTTTCCCTTTTGAATTACTTTTAGACCTTGATTTAGATTTAGATTTGGCTTTGGCTTTACCATTGTCTTTACTTCCAGAACTTGATTTGGCTCTTGCCTTCCCTTTTCTCCCCTTTCTTCCCTTTCTTCGTGTTTTCTTTATTAACTCCTCTCTTTTTCTTTTTT
>CERI01116841.1_pt1 | contig 20579 bp, 15 predicted proteins | sample 350261 | NCBI WGS metagenome assembly CERI01 (sample SAMEA2620979, study PRJEB7988) | marine metagenome | isolation source: saline water (ENVO:00002010), including
GTTGTTCCCCTTGCCGCTAAGCCCGCAATAACCAACGCAGCACCCGCCCGCAAATCGGTCATGCGTACATCCGCCCCACTTAAATGCGGGACTCCTTCAATAACAGCTTCACCTGAGCGAACCCCAATTACGGCACCCATGCGCTGAAGCTCATTCACATGCATAAACCGTTTTTCAAAAATTGTTTCTCGAACGATGCTCACCCCATTGGCAACCGTTAAAACAGCCATCAGTTGCGCCTGAATATCCGTAGGGAATCCCGGATACGGCTGGGTGTCAAATTGGCAGGCGGAAAATTCCCCCGACGATTGTACCCGAACAGTGCGATCCCCAGAATCAACAATAACATTCATCTTTCTTAAGCAGTCTAAAAATGCCGTTAAATCATCGGGATTCATATGCTTAACTGTTAAATCGCCCCCCGTAATAACACCGGCCAATATTAATGTCGCCGCTTCAATTCGATCCGGCATAATACTGTATTCTTTGTTTCCCAATATTCGCGGTTTTCCTTCAATCGTAATTGACGGCGTACCTAAACCGGTAATATTGGCACCCATTATATTTAAAAAGCTTCCTAAATCACAAACTTCAGGCTCTCGCGCAGCGTTATTAATCACCGTTGTACCTTGAGCTAAGGTGGCCGCCATCATTAAATTTTCTGTTGCACCTACCGATGGAAAGGGCAGATCAATTGAACAGCCCACCAGTTGTGTCGCCTTTAAAAGTACAAACCCATGCTCGACAGAAACAGTCGCACCCATTTTTTCAAACCCCATTAAATGAATATCGACCACACGGGCACCAATGGCACAGCCCCCCGGCAAGGACACTTTAGCAAATCCTTTGCGAACTAAAATGGGACCAGCAACGAAAAACGACGCTCGCATGGCTGTTACTAAATCATAAGGCGCCATTGTTTTTAAACACTTGGCTGGAAATACAGTCACCGAATTTGTATCGCAGTATTCCGCGCGCAAACCTAGCGCATTTAGCATTCGAATCATCACCCGAACATCCATAAGTACCGGCACATTATGCAGGGTGACTGGTTCATCCAATAAAATACAGGCCGCTAGAATTGGCAAGACCGCATTTTTAGCACCCGAAGCTGCAATATGTCCGCTTAATCGATTACCACCGTGTATAACTAGTCGATCCATGCACCAACTACCTGTTCAACAGCCGCCCATAACACATTTTTATCTTCCTGATTATTATCCACAATAACATCACAATGTGCCCAGCACGCTTGAATATTTTGAGCCGGCCGATCGCCAAAAAACTCAGCGTCATCTTGCTGCTTAAACGTCTCAAAATCCACAAAATCGGTGTCGCGTTTTCGATTTGAAATCCGCTGATAGCGAATCTTCATTGCCGCATCAATACCCATAAACACAACCCCATTCGCTTTAAGAATACGGACTTCATCGGGATGCCGAATGCTATCAAATACCACCCGGTCATACCCTTGTGTCGATTGAATCGCACGCTGGGCCAAAACACCCATGCCCTCTGCGGCTTTTAATTGATTGCTAATCTCAGTTAATGTATCTCGATCCAATGGCTTGTGTTGCCGCTCCGCTTCCTGTCGAATTTCATCCGATAAAGATGTTACATGAAACCCTAGAGAAGCAAACCATTCCCCCACTAAACTTTTACCTGATCCATTGCGTCCAATTAAGCCAAATTTCATATACTTAAGTGTACACAAGTTAAATAATCATGTACACCACTCAAGCCAAAAAAACAACAATTTAATCAAAGTTAAATTCGACTTTTCCTCCGTTTAAGACTAAAGCCGCTGAAAATGATTTGCCTGCTCGACTCGTAAACCCATCTAAAACATTGGTTTTTCCCGATGTTACCAGCGCTTTTGCCTCATCCGACGTAATCGCGCGCTTAGCTACCTGCTTCCAAATTGCCATGGGGCAACCCGTATCTTTCCACGTTGAACAACTATAGGCCTTAGGCGTTTGAATCACCTGCCCACTATCGCACACTGGGCATTGCCCTAATGGCTCCCCATATACCATCTGAACGCGCCCACTAACCAGCGTCAGGGTTGCATCAAATGAATCCCCTGATTTAGACTTGAAGCCCTTAATACACTTAGTTTTTCCATTTTTGAGCAATTCCTTTACATGTGTTTTCTTGATTTCTTTTTCAGACATAACTTTCCAAATAACAGAAGAACACCCCGTTTCTTTCCATTTTGAACAACTATAGGCCTTTGGTGTTTCAACAATATGCCCCGCACAATCGGGTACTGGACATGGCCCAAACACCTCACCGTCTGGCTGCTGGTCATCCGATGGCATTGCCACCACACTATCTATAATATCGTTTGTAAATTTTTTAACTTCTTCCATATAATCCTTCCTTAAATACTGACGCTCCGCCATGTCATTCAATCGCTTTTCCCATTGGCCCGTTAATTCCGGTGATGTTAGCGCATGATTCCCCAAGCGGTCAATAATATATTCGCCTTTTTCTGTTGGAATCAACTTGTTTTTCTTGCGCTGAATATAGTGAACATGAATTAATTTCTCTAAAATTTGCGCACGCGTTGCGGGGGTGCCTAACCCACACTGCTTTAATGCCTCCCGAACAGACTCATCATCACTATCTTTACCGGCAGTTTCCATTAAACCTAAAATACTCGATTCTGTATGTAATGCCGGAGCCTTAGTCTTGCCCAATTTAACCGTTGGGTTTTGGGCATTAACAGATTCATTTGCATTGATTTTGGGTAGAACTGGGGTTTTGTCCACTGAATCTAGCTCAGGATACAGGACGCGCCAACCCAAATCATGAACAACCATGCCTGTCGCTTTAAATGTATGCTGGGCCACCACTACCGAAACATCGGTTTGATGCTTGATACACATTGGATAGAATGCCGCTAAAAATCGACGTGCCACCAAGTCATAAATACGAGCTTCTTCGGATGTTAATTGTGCCAATACCGCTTTTTTTTCAGTGGGAATAATGGCATGGTGATCTGAAATTTTAGTATCATCAACCAACCGCGGAGCCAGTGACCGTTGATGGTCGTGAATATAAACAAGTGATTCTTGATAAACATCTGGAAGACCCGCCAATACTGCCGAGGTTGTTTTGGCAACATCCTTACTCAAATACCGGGACGATGTTCTAGGGTAACTTAGAATCTTGTGGCGTTCATACAAGGCTTGCGCCAACTGCAACGTATGATCCGCTGAAAACTTAAACTTTCGGTTGGCTTCTCGCTGCAATTCCGTTAAATCATATAGTAACGGCACGTGCTCATGTTTAGTTTTTTCTGTTAAGCGGGTAATGCGCCCATTGGGATTAGTTGCCACAGCTGCTGCAATGGCTTCAGCAGCGTCCGCTGTTGGTATTCGATCCGATTGCGTGTCTGCCCACTTGGCCTTAAACGTACCCTGTTCAACCTCAGCCGTTATAAATACTTCATAAAAAGACTGCGACTGAAAGGCTTGATTGGCACGAAAACGATCTACAATCATTTTGAGCACCGGCGTTTGTACCCGACCCACACTCATAACGCCCTGAGCATTGGCATATTTAATCGTAAACGCTCGCGTGGCATTAATTCCAACTAGCCAATCAGCCTGAGCACGCGACAAGGCAGAATCGTACAATGCTGCATAGTCTTTTCCTGATTTCAGTTGCGCAAACCCTTGCTTAATCGCTGTCTCCGTTTGCGAAGATATCCACAACCGCTGTATTGGATATTGGCAACCTGATTTTTCATAAATTAACCGAAAAATTAGTTCCCCTTCTCTCCCCGCATCCGTTGCACAAATTACCGATTCAATATTTGGTTGCTTGAGCAAGCGTTCAATTACATGATACTGCGTTTTTGCCCCATCATTTTGAATTAACCCGTATTGAAACTCATCCGGAATAATGGGCAAAGTTGCCATTCGCCAGGCTTTATATTGCGTGCCATAGGCATCCGGCTGTAGCATTTCAACCAAATGGCCCAGAGCCCAAGAAATTTGGTAATTATTCCCCTCATAATACCCAGTTTTTGATGACTTCACACCCAATACACGTGCAATATCCCGAGCAACACTCGGCTTTTCTGTTACAACAACATGCATGTTAGCGTGGTGATCGCAAGCCCACTAAAATAGGGCTGGCAATAAAAATAGACGAATATGTGCCCGATACAATGCCAATGAGTAGCACAATACAAAATCCTTTAAGTGTCACGCCACCAAATATCAATAAAGCACCCACCACCAATGCTGTCGTTACCGATGTGTAAATTGAGCGTCGAATCGTTTGCCGAATGGCTAAGTTTGCCACGGCTGCCATGGGTTGATCCTCATAATTATTTGCCAACTCACGGACCCGATCAAACACAACAATTGTATCGTTAATTGAATAGCCTAAGATCATTAACAATGCCGCTACAAATGCAGTATTTACCTCAACCAATAGCATGGCAGCTATACTTATTGTAATAAGTCCATCATGCGCCAAGGCAATAAGCGCGGCAACTCCATAAGTCCATTGAAATCGAAGGCTAATATAGAGCAGCAGCATCAAGCCAACACCCAACGCCATCCAAATCGATTGCTGGCGAAGCTCTTTGCCAATGCTGGGCCCAATCGTGTCTGCCTCCAATAAATCAATAGGGCCAACCTGCTGACGAATATTCGATAAAATATTCGACCGAGTATCGTGGCCCATAAGCTCAGTTTTGATAATCATCTCATGATCTCGCGTTACCTGAACCCAATAATGGTCAAAGCCAGCTGCAGTTAACACTGTATGCACTGTTGGAACATCCGTCTCAAGCAAGGGGTTTTTTGAATCGGATGCGGCTATTAATACCGTGCTACCTCCGGTAAAATCAATGCCAAAGTTTAAAACGGGCTGGTGTGCAAATAATCGGAAAATCATCAGTGCTACGCCAATGCCAACTATCAATAAAGACAGACTAATCCATAAATTTCTTTTTTCTACAATCATACCTACTATACCTGTTTTCCAAAAAACCACTGGCTGTAATCACTGAATCGATTCGCGCATGCACTTAACATTAATTGGGTCACTACCAAAGCTGTTATCATACTGACCAAAATACCAACGGTTAATGTAATGGCAAAGCCTTTAATAACACCCGTACCCAACCAAAACAATACCGCTGCAGACAATAGTGTTGTTACATTGGCATCTAAAATAGTAACTGTTGCCTGAGAAAACCCCGACTTTACAGCCGCTAGAAAGGAACGTCCCTGTGACAATTCTTCCTTGATACGCTCAAATATAATAACATTCGCATCTACTGCCATACCAATTGTTAAAATAAACCCAGCAATTCCAGGCAATGTTAAGGTGGCATTTAAGGCACTCAAGCAGGCCAGTACTAAAAGGCCATAAATCAGAAGCGCCACCACAGCTACGCACCCCGATAATCGATAGGTTATGATCATAAACACAACTAATAAACCAAACCCAATGATGGCAGCTTGCTTACTTTGGGCTAATGATTGAATCCCTAATGTAGGGCCAACAACCGTCTCGCTAACCACCTCAACCGGAACGGGTAACGCCCCCGCTTTTAGCTGAACCACTAAATCACGCATTTCAGTCAAATCAAAGTCGCCCGAAATCACCGCTTTACCGCCTGCAATGGGCTCCCGAATTGTTGGCGCAGAAATAATTATGTCATCCAATAATATAGCCAACGGCTGGCCAGTTAGCCGTTGTGTAACTGCGTAAAACACAGCCGCTCCCTCAGACGTAAAGGCAATGTCTACACCCATTTTTCCATACTGGTCTGTTGTCGGCTGCGCCCATTTTAACTGCTCACCCGTCATAACGGTATCTTTTAAAAATAAGCCGCGCGTATAGCCCCCATCTTTATATAAAACAAACCGAGCATCGTCTCCGGCTAATAACTGGATCTGATCCGCAGCCATCTCCGACGCGCCCGCTGGCGCCCACTGGGCGGCCACAAACCGCAGCAATGCGGTTTGGCCAATCATGGCGCGGGCGCGAGCAGGGTCATCAATACCGGCAAGTTCCACGACAACTTGTCGGGACCCCTTTCGACGAATAACAGGCTCTGTAATACCCAAGCCGTCAATCCGCTCTTTCAAGACAGTAATAATACCGTTCATTGCATCGTCATCCAATGTTCGGGCACTCGTTTCTTGAGCTTCTAAAATTAAGCGCATACCCCCTTGCAAATCCAATCCCAGGTTTAAAGGCTTTTTAATAATTAAACTAATGGCACCTAAAAGAACTACTGAAATACCCAGTATTTGAATCCATCGATACAGTGTGCGTGTCATACTAAATTTAATTATAAGTGTTAAAATAATCTCTATGCAAGCGCGAGTTCATTCACATTCCGTTCAATCAATTGCCACTGATCGTATTTGGTTTTCACCCAGCCGTTCAACTCAGGCATCAATTTCAGTCACTCCGAAACACATACGTGCGGTAAATCGTCTCCTATCGTTATCTACGATTGCTGAGCGTTTGGTTCAGTGGAGCACCACAATTAATGGCAAGGATTTATCGAATATGAATATTGCACTCAATACACTTATCAAAAGCATGGATGACGCCCTTCGCCAAACAGCCGCAGCGCCTGATATTCCGCAACCAGTCCCTATCCCCGCCAGTATTCAATCCGCAATTTCCTCATGGACCGATTCCCAAAATCAATCAGTGACCGATTTATTACCTAGTATGACACTGTTTTACAATCAATTACCCATCACTATGCGGGATACTATTTTGGATGCATTATTACGTGCCGAATTGCAACATGATGATTCACTTATGAGTTTTTTAGACCATGAGATCGCCATTCGGGGCAGCTTAACGAACGACTCTGCCGTTTATTTACCTGATAGTGCAGACATTATGGCGGATCATCACGCATTTTTTAATATTATTTCCCTAGATCCACTGGATGCCTTATCGACACAGGACCAAAGCCAATCTAGCACTAAGCAGCACTATGAACGGCAGCACAGTCTCAATGGTATTGATTTTATTTTATTTGAATTATTATTAGAAGAAGAATTACCGTTGGGTCTAATTCGGTTTCGATTAACCCCCAATCTTAAGCATTCCAATGCGAACCAATGTGTACTTGACTTAGTTTTGTATCACAAGCAATCAATTTTAACTGAATTTCGTATTCAATACGCCAATCAAGCTAATATTTGGGTAACACGTGGAGGCATCCCCTTTGCCCATTTGAATCTTAACCTGAAATCGGGCCGTGTATATCGCATTAATGGGCATATTCAAAACAAAGCATTTTTATGTCATTATTCACGATCAAATACCGCTCAATTAAAATTAAGCATTAGCCAATGGCGAACTACACTAGCCTTTAAAAAAAACAATCGGGACTTAATTGGTACATGGAAGAAACCGAATGGGGATCAAAAACTGTTTCAGCTCCGTGGACAACGCACATTGGTTGGCGGTCATATGCATCAATCGTACCGGGCACAATTAGGTGAAGACGCCATTCAAGCGGTCTATCAATTTCACAAATCCGGTAAGACTATTAGCCCCCTACCGCTGGGTGGAACGGGGGCTATTTTAAACAATGCCTTTACCCCTAAACAGGCGATTACACTCCCCTATCCTGTTTGGGCATTGGGAATTTAGTATTTAATCTAAAGTGTTTAACTGTTTTAAATGTGGAAAAAATAACACATCTCGAATGCTGGTTTGATTGGTTAACAACATCACAACACGGTCAACGCCAATCCCGAGACCACCGGTGGGTGGCATGCCGTATTGTAGGGCCTGAATATAATCATCGTCCGTTTGATGCGCTTCTGCATCCCCCGCTTCGCGCGCCCGCTCTTGATCCTCAAATCGCGCCGCTTGCTCAACGGGGTCATTCAACTCTGAGAAAGCATTGGCAATTTCCATACCGGCAATAATTAGCTCAAACCGTTCGACTAAATCGGGATTATCTCGGTGTTGTTTGGCCAATGGCGACAATTCCCAAGGATAATCAGTAATAAAAATAGGACCGACTAACTGAGGCTCAACAATTTTATCGTATACCATGCCCACTAGATGGCCCCATGATTCTTGCCCGGTATTGCTAACATTATGTTGACTTAGAGCCTCCGTCAATACCTGCCGGGTCGGGTTTTCTATACCCGCATACTGGGCCAACGCATCCAGCATACTGAGTCGCTCAAACGACTGACTAAAGTCAATTGTTTGGTCCTGATAGGTGAGTACAGTCCCACCGGTATGCTGAACCACTAGATGCTTAAGCAATGCTTCTGTGAGTGCCATCATATCTGTATAATCAGCATACGCTTGGTACAATTCCAACAACGTATACTCGGGGTTATGCTTGTAGGATACCCCTTCATTTCGAAATACACGTCCAATTTCAAATACACGTTCATAGCCGCCCACAATTAAGCGTTTCAAATGCAGCTCTAATGCAATCCGCAAATATAAATCCTGATCTAAATGATTATGATGTGTCCGAAATGGTTCAGCTGATGCCCCACCATAGATATGCTGAAGAACCGGGGTTTCAACTTCCATAAACTGATCCCTATTAAGATATTGCCGCATCGCCAATACAATGCTAGATCGAGCCGTAAAAACAGATCGGACATCTGGACTCATAATAAGATCTACATACCGTTGGCGGTATCGAGTTTCTTTATCTTGAAGCCCATGAAATTTTTCGGGTAAGGCTGCCAGCGATTTAGTCAGCAAGGTTAGTGAGTTAACATTCAGTGTTAACGCATCGCGACGCGTCCGAAACATAGTGCCTGATAAACCGACAATGTCCCCAATGTCAATGGATTCGTATAGCTTAAAAAGATCAGCCCCAACACGGTCAACATTAATATACAATTGAAGCTCGCCAGATTCATCATGAATATTTAAAAACATGGCTTTTCCATGACCGCGCCGACTCATCACACGCCCGGCTGTTTGAACGTCTGTATCCGCGGGCGTATCGGATGTAATATGGGTATACTCAGCTACAATAGTAGCCAATGCATGCTGCTTATCAAATGTATGGGCAAATGCACACTGCCCGGCGGCTTCCCATGCTTGCTGTTTTAGTCGGCGATTTTCGTATTCAGTCATAGTACAAAAGTATACACTATTTAGCTGGCCCCGATGTTTTTTTTAATACACCTCGTTTGGATGCCTCCGACATAAATTGAATAAGGCGTTGGCTGTTCGCCCCTTGAATAGTATCCTTCGCCAATAAATCTAGGGCCTGTTGGGTATTTAACTGATTTTTAAAAAATGCTTTAAATACATACTTAAGCTCGGTTAACTCGGGTGACTTGACTCCAATTCGCCGCAGGCCCACCACATTCAACGTCCGGATTTCAGCGGGATTGCCATCACACAATAAAAATGGGGGCACATCGGAATGCACTTTCGAATACCCACCAATCATAGCCCCTGTGCCAATTCGAGTAAACTGATGAATACCCACACAACCACCCACAACTACCCGGTTCTCAATAACTACATGCCCGCCCAGTGTTGCCATATTGGTTAAAATAACATGATCCCCAATCGTACAGTTGTGCCCAATATGTACGGACGTAAAAATTAAATTATCATTGCCAATAACCGTTTCACAATCCGGTCCTGTGGCACGGTTAATTGTAACGTACTCACGAATGGTATTGCGATCCCCAATTTTAACCAAACTTCGCTCACCCTTGTATTTCATATCTTGGGCCTGAGAGCCAATAACAGCCCCCGAATAAATATGGCAATTGCTGCCAATTTCTGTCCATTTTTCAATCATGACATTGGCTTCCAGTATGGTTCCATCGCCAATAACAACATGCTCCCCAACATTGCTGTAGGCACCAATTTTAACATTTTCACCCAATACGGCTGTGGGATGGACCGATGCTGTGGGATGAATTTGCGGACGACTGGGCGTATGGGTAAACGTATAGATTAAGGTTGTCTCACAGACTCGGCGTCCCTCGACTAACACCAGGGCCTCAATTGTCATCGGGCCCGAGTCATCCACAGATTCTGCGGTTAATTCAAAGCGAATCGTATCCCCGGGGATTACAGGCGATAAAAACTCACAGTGTTTAATTTGATTTAAGTGAAAGTCTTGTTCAACTCGGATCGGATGTTGATCCACCAAGAGACCGACCCCCTGGCTAATAGCCGCTAGCAACAACGCCTCAGATAAATACCATTCCCCATTATGCGCAATTCGGTACCCGGACTCAGACACACTCATGGTTTTTTGCACAACGACAAAGTTGGGGGTAATTATTTCAACACGGTCCAACATCGGCTGGTTATATCGAGCGTTAAGTTTATCTAAAAAATAAGTTGTGCTAATCATTGTTTTTTATGTATTCTATCATAAAATTTTATTTATACAGAAAAAACCCATAAAAACGCCCACACAAACTAGCTATATCACGCACCCCATAACGAAGTCGGATCATCAGTATAGATTGAATAACGCCTAAACAGGCTGCTAGAAGCATTTTGGTTAGCTGCACACATCCCCATACCGGCATTCTAGAGCTATGCTTGCGAATTAATGCGCCGCGACCAGCACCGTACGAAAAACCACGACGCCAAATTTTTTTTAAATCTAGGGTGTTTAATTTTTCCGTCTCGGATGGATGATAGACATATAAATTGGAATCAAAGTATACTTTAGCCTTTTGATCGATTAACCTCAGTAAAAAGTCAGCTTCTTCTCCACATCCCCATCGTTTCCCTGGACCAAACTCAGAATCATAGCCACCAATTTTTATAGCCATTTCTTTCGATACAATGCTTGCTGAACACATCCATAGATTAAAGGAATCAACATGAATCATTTGCGTTTTTTTACCACTAAGAGAGCGTGCGATGGGTTGCTTTTGTGCATCAACAACAACACCGGTCAGACCATCCAAGGCGTATTTATTTAACGTTTGAACAGCACTTGCTAAAAACTCAGGTGAATACTGTGCATCATCATCCATATATGCCAACCAAAAACCAGCAGCAACCGAAGCGGCATAATTACGGGAAAATGATACACATGCGGTGTCAATTTCATGATACTGTAGTGTTAAATCTGAATACTCTTTAATCATTTTTTTCATTAATGAGGGCCCTTGATTAACAATAATTACATCAAAATTTTTAAATGTTTGACGCTTAAGACTATCCAAGGCGTTCATGACTAACGCACTATCTCCCAATGTTGCAATGACAACCGATACCAATGGATAGGGCATGAAGCGTCAACTACCCACTGACTTTCAACTGTTTGGTATACCACGCAACAGTTTTTTTTAGACCTTCGGCTAACTGAACCGTCGGCGCATAGCCAATCTCAGCTTGTGCACGCTCAATATCGGCTAAACTATCCCGCACATCACCCGGACGAGCGGGTTCATAAATCGGAAATTGAGATTTCCCTAATAGTGTTTGAATCGTGGTCGCCAAATGATTTACGCTAGTGTTGACGCCGTTACCAATATTATAAACCTGTCCCGCGGATCGCGAATCTGAAAAACAGGCGTGGATATTAGCCTGAACAACATTGTCAATATAGGTAAAATCGCGTGTTTGCTCCCCATCGGAATGAATCACCGGCGAACAGTTCTGCAACCAAGCCGTAACAAACTTAGGAATAACAGCCGCATACTGAGAATTGGGGTCTTGGCGCGGGCCAAATACATTAAAATAGCGCAACGATACAACTGGAAAGTGATAGACCGATTGCATCATGGACGCATAATATTCGCACATTAGTTTACTTAGTGCATAGGGTGACAATGGCGCGGGTATTATAGACTCTGTTTTAGGCAATGCTTGGGAATCCCCATAAATTGCCGAAGAAGATGCCTGAACCACACGCTTAACCCCTTGGTCCCGGGCCGCAAGCAATACATTAAGGGTGCCGGTAACGTTGTTGTCGTGGTAGTCCAACGGGAACTCAATAGATTTAGGCACCGACCCCAGTGCCGCTTGATGCACCACATAGTCCACGCCCTGCATCGCATGCGCACAGCAAGTTGCATCTCGGATATCACCGTCAATCCACGTATACCTGTTTGATGCATAGTGATCTAGAAAAGACAGATTATCAAAACAGCCATGCGATAAATTATCTAAAATTCGAACCGCATGCCCCTGCTTTAAGAGTGACTCAACAAGATGCGACCCAATAAACCCTGCCCCACCGGTAACTAAAAATGTATTCATGACTAGGCTCTAATTGTAAGCCAATTCAGTCGACTAAACAAGTATTTTATGAATAATTGGTGTACACTATACTATTCATGAAATCTCTTCAATCCGTCATTTCAAAACTCCGGTTTTTATTTGATCGAAAAGATAAACTGCATTTTTTTTCCTTATTCGCTTACACTGTGCTGTACAGTGTCATTGAAATGGTAGGGGTTGGGATCATTATTCCCTTTTTAAATCTTGTTACTCAGTTTGAGATTGTGTATACGCATGCGATATTCAATACGCTGTACACAAGCCTAGGCCGCCCATCACCGAATACAACCATTATATTAATGGGGTTGGGCCTTATTTTGTTTTATATAAGTCGGGCGGGTATTTCACTGCATTACGATTATACCACCAGTCGATTTGTTCAAGGCCGATTTCACAGCATAGCGCACCGATTATTTAATCACTACCTACAACTACCCTACCTTAGTTATCAAGCACATCATTCGGGGCAATTATCGCGTACAATTATTACCGAGTCTGATCAATTATCCAACCTGATCTACTTTTCTTTGGTAGTACTAAGTGAAAGCATTACCACCATTTTTATTTATAGTTTTTTACTTTTCATTAACTGGAAAGCAACACTCCTTATTAGTATGTATGCTGGACTTGTATGTATAGTATTGGCATGCATTATTCGCCGAAAAACAAACCAAGCAGCCGCCGAACGTGAACGCAATCACAACCAGTTTTATAAGACTATTCATGAAACATTTAAGAATTTTAAACTGATTAAATGTCTAAGTGATATGGACTACCTGAAACAGCATTTTCACGCTAGTAGCTATGGACTTAGCCAAGCCAATATCAAGGCTAAGGTGATTGGACAACTTCCCCGTGGGGTTTTGGAAGCCAGTGGCATTATTATTATGCTTAGCTTTATTGTAGTTAGTACGATTCAGCACCTAAATTTAGATCAAATTATTCCTTTTATAAGTGTATACGGTCTGGCTTTTTTCAGACTAATGCCGGCGTTTAACCGTCTGTTGCAGGCCTATAATCAAGTGCTTTTTCTAGCCCCCAGCCTCGATTGTGTATACCAATCATTTACCATTCAAACTGAACAATTAGGCAACAAATCAATCGAATTCAAATCCATGGTTCATGTGGATGCAGTATCCTTTAGCTATCCCAACGCACCCGCACCCCCAATTCTGGCGAACCATTCACTCAAGATCCCCTATTTGTCTAGTATTGGCATTATGGGCATTAGTGGATCGGGGAAAAGCACGCTATTGGATATTATTTGTGGAATAATTTCACCCGACTCAGGCCACGTTTGTGTGGATGGCATTCCATTAGATTTTGAAACTATACGCAATTGGCGGGCTAGTATTGGCTATGTCACCCAAGAAACCACATTGTTTGATGATACCGTTGGATATAATATTGCGTTTGGGCATGCGTATAATGAAGCACGCATTATTGAACTACTCCACGCAGTGAAGTTGTATGATTTTTTTAATATGCATACTGGCATTCATACACCGATTGGGGAAAATGGGTGCCGGCTCAGTGGTGGGCAGCGACAACGCATTGGGGTTGCTCGAGCCTTGTATCATCAGCCTCAGCTTTTGATTTTAGACGAAGCAACCAGTGCCTTGGATAAAGAAACAGAGCACCATCTGATTAATGAAGTATTTTCAAAACTAAAAAGCCAAACCATTATTAGCGTATCCCATCATGCGGCCGCACTACACTACTGCGATCAAATTATAAGGCTATAAGCTACTCAAAAGCACTTTAATGCGTGTTAACGCCGTTTTCAAGTCCGCCATAGCGACGGCATAGCAACAGCGTATATACCCCTCGCCCCCTTGGCCAAACACCGAGCCGGGAACAACTGCCACCCGTTGAGTTTCTAGCAGTTGAACGGCAAAGGCTTCTGAAGACAATCCAGTCGAACGAATATCCACAAAACAATACAAAGCCCCGTCTGGCATTGCGGTTGGCAACCCCAACTCATTGAGACCTGTTACAAATAGGCGTCGTCGTTGATCATAATCCGCCCGCATGGACGCAACCGAGCCCTGGTGATTGCGAATCGCTTCCAAGGCCGCATGCTGCCCCATTGTCGGTACGCACATCACCGTGTATTGATGAATTTTAAGCGCCCGCTCAATCATAGCTTTTGGGCCACATAAATAGCCAATACGCCAACCGGTCATAGCATAGTTTTTAGAGACCCCTCCCACATAAATTGTATTGGTTTTGGCGTTTGGGTACGTAGATAAAAACGACTGAATCGGTGCATCGTACACCAAGTCATAGTAAATCTCATCTACCAACACCCAAATACCACGCTCATAGGCAAATTGACCAATCGCTGCCAATGTTTCTGCTGGAATCACAGCTCCGGTGGGATTGGATGGTGAACATAGCATAATTAGTTTAGTAGTATCTGTCACAGCTGCTTTAATTGTCGCTACTGTCGGCACAAAACCAGTTTCGCTTGTATTGACGGAAATTACATTCGCTCCCGCTAAAATTGCCAAGGGCGAATACGAAATGTAGGTGGGCTCTGGAATCACCACACTATCACCGGGGTTAATAATAGCACGCAAGGCAATATCAATCGCTTCCGATGCCCCCACCGTTACAATAATTTCATCATCAGGACAGTACCGAACGCCCGAATACGTCTGAATTAGTTCTGAAATAGCGTTTCGTAATGGCAAAATACCCTGATTAGACGTATAGTGGGTCTCCCCTTGCTCAATACTCAAAATAGCCGAGTTGCAAATCCCCCATGGCGTAGTAAAGTCCGGCTCCCCAACGCCCAACGAAATCACGTCGTCCATAGTTAAGACTAGGTCGAAAAATAGACGAATGCCCGATGATGGGACCAAGTCCAACCGATCATTAAATGCACTAAATGCCGGCTGTGTCATACGTTTATGGGGTTACAGATAATCGATCGCGTGTATTGGGATCATCCAACAAAATTCCATTGACTTTGTATCGCTTTAAAATGAAATGAGTCGTAATGGATCGAATAGATTTTAAAGGCGCCAACTGATTGGATACAAATTCAGAAATGCCCGATATACTATCCGATTCTAAAATAATCAGAAAATCATAGCGCCCGGATATCAAATAATGATCTATTACATTATTATGCCGAAAAATACGACCGGCTGCACGATCAAACCCATCTTGTTCTTCGGGCCGGACTTCTAGTTCGACTAATGCCCGAACTCGCTCATTCTTTGATTGACTCATAGATAAAACAAAGTATAACGCAAACCGAGTTTAATTGGTAGCGGGGACAGGAATTGAACCTGCGACCTCCGGGTTATGAGCCCGACGAGCTACCACTGCTCTACCCCGCGATACTGGACTAAAATTTACCATACAACCTCACAATCGTCAACAACACGACCCCGAACGCCCCTATTTATTTGACGGTTTTAAAATTCACAGGTGGAATTATTTTTAATTCACTACTATAATTATACAAGTCAATTTGAATTACATAGATTAACTTTTTTTCGAATTATCGTCTTTTAAAAAAATTTAGCAGTGAGGTTGTCTTATACTATGAAGAAATTTTTCGTTACAATTACTCGCCCGGCATCGTTGGTTTTATTCATAGGCATTCTTCTTTCACTTTATATCGGTCAAACGGTTCCGCCCACGTGGACCATCGAAACCATGCGGGTTGATGCCTTTAAAACCGACGCTGGTGAATGGGCCTATACGTACAAAAAAAAACCGGTCATTATTGAAACTATCGTTCCCATAGAATCCGCTTATTTAACAGCCAAAACTTTGGATTCGATTAATAAAGCAAAGCAATCCCCTGCTGTTACTGAAGAGTTTATCATTCAAAACGATGGCAGCATTCAACGAATAAAAGTGGCCCAGCACTGGGGCATTTGGTCATTATTGCCGGCTGTAGTGGCTATTTTGCTGTGTTGGATTGTTAAAGAACCGATTACTGCGTTATCCGGCGGTATTATCGCTGGCGCTTTTTTAATTGGTAAATTCAATATTTTAGATGATGTATTAGTGCCTACTTTTATGTCCAAAAATGCGGCCACTGTATTAATTCTATATCTATGGCTACTGGGTGGATTAATGGGGATGTGGGAAAAAACAGGCGCATCCAAGGCATTTGCGCAATTTATGGCCAAACACTTTGTTCGCGGGCCAAAAACAGCTAAGGTTGTTGCCTGGCTACTGGGTATTGTGTTTTTTCAAGGCGGCACTGTTAGCGCCGTGTTGGTCGGTACAACGGTTCGCCCACTCGCTGACGAAGAGCGTGTTAGCCATGAAGAATTATCGTTTATTGTAGATTCCACATCGTCACCTATTGCTATATTGTTGCCCTTTAATGCATGGCCCAGCTATGTTCAGGCGTTTAGTTTTGTGGGCGGAGCCTCATGGTTGGCTACAGAAGCGGACCGAATTGCATTTTTCTTCAAAAGTATACCCTTTAATTTTTATGCTATTTTCGCCATAACATCGACATTGTTGTTAAGTATTGAACGACTGCCCTGGTGCGGCAAGCAATTGAAAGCGGCGATTACGCGTTCTCGAACAACGGGGGAACTGGATGCCCCCGATGCTGAACCCGTTAATAGTTTGCATTACGATACCAATCATGTTCCAAGTGGGTATACAATTAATACGGCTGATTTTTTTATTCCATTGTTGGTTGTTCTTGGATTTGCCATTACGACCTATATTACCCTAGGTTCACCCAAAGTTTTATGGGCATTTGGGCTTGCCTTGCTGACATCCATTACCTTAGCATTTTTACGCGGAATGAGTGCTAAAGATGTGATTGACGGCCTATCTCTAGGCTTTAAAGGCGTGGTTTTAGGATCCCTTATATTACTATTGGCCATGACTATTGGCGCTATGTCTAAAGCAACGGGTGGTGGAACCTACTTGGTGGATTTAATGGGTAGCTGGATTCCATTTTTTCTATTACCGGGAATTCTTGCTTTGCTCACTATGGCCATTGCATTTGCAACCGGAACAAGCTGGGGAACATTTGCCGTATCCTTACCCTTGGCCTTGCCCTTATCGTTTCATGTCGGAACCGCTCATGGACTTGTTAACTTAGAGTTTTTTATGTTAATCTGTTTTTGTTCAATTTTGAATGGTGCAGTATTCGGGGACCAATGTTCACCTATATCAGACACAACCGTACTTAGTTCAATGACCACCGGGTGCGACCTAATGGATCACGTTAAAACACAAATACCACTTGCAACTGTATCAATGGGAGGTGCAATTCTTTTATGGACACTGCTCGTCAGTCTATTTGCATAACTGGCTACTGGCTCATGAAGTGTGAGCCATCTGTTTACTCAATTTCTGATCTTGAAGCTGATACAACAACATCATGGGAGGGTGTTCGCAACTACCAAGCACGAAATTTCATGCGTGACCATATGCATGTGAATGACCCCGTTATTTTTTATCATTCCAATGCTAAGCCCCCCGGAGCGGCTGGATTAGCCCGTGTATGTAAACGAGCCTACCCTGATCATTTTTCATGGGACGCCAATCATCAATACTTTGATCCCAAATCGAGCCCCGAAAATCCGCGATGGTGCATGGTTGATGTAGTGTTTGAGAAAAAATTCAAAACTGTTGTGCCCATTCATACACTACGTGCTCATCCCGAATTACAAAACTTAATGATTTTACAAACTGGCTCTCGCTTGTCTATTACACCCATTACTGTTCACGAATACACTGTTATTCAGCAATTAGGTCAATGAAAATACTTGTTATTTCAATTGGGATTTGTTTTCTTAGTATTGTTTTCTCTCAGCGAAAGCAATTTTTCTTATTGGCCATGCGACTACTGTCGTATCGACGCTGGTATATTTATAGCATCTCCGATTCGCTATCATTCAAACTAAATCAATATTTTAATTACCATGAAATGTTTAAATGCTTTATATCAGAAATAACCTTAGTATTTCCATTTGAGCATATTAGCTTGTATTACACCGATGATGATTATGAGCAGCTGCGCGTGCTATCGCATTATGGAAATCCTAGTAACGATCTGGATTTGCCCTCAAAATCATTGTGGCTGTGGCTGGGCGTTCACCGACAAATTATTAGCCAATCTAATCGTTTTAAAAACAATAAAACAAGTCATTCAGATGAACTAAAACGATTCAATTCAACTATTTGCATCCCCTTATTTTCTATGGGAAAACTACAGGGGGTATTGATGTGTGGGTCACTCCCCAAACGCTATCGTATGCAATCCTTTGATTTCACGCAATTGTGGAAAATTAGCCAGATATTTTCATTGGCTATCCAGCACGCATTACTGCATGTTCGCAATCAAAGCAATATTCAACGATTGTCTCGATTGCATTCATTTTCAATAGAATCCAGTCAATTATTGAGTCAGTCCGAATTAGCCACTCTATCTACACAGCTGTTTTATGATTTATTTAACTTAAAAACTGTGTTTTATTTCCATTATATTGAAGCAACTCAATCGTTTATTCCAATGGGAATTCATTATCAAACACACCTCAGTTTGTATCAATACCCATTAATACTTTGCGAAGAACTATTATCCAACTTAGGGACTGAGTCTGGCAGCGATACCCACCCACTATTTACTCAAAACCCAACTGTTTTTACAATGTTCTCGGCTATATTTCAAACTAAAGACTATTTTATTATGCCAATCCGAAACACCCATGGGAATGTCCACGGCCTGTTTTTAGCGCCACTATATTCCAGAAATGCATTGGTTTTTCAAGACTCATTAATCTCTATTGCTTTAAATGCAGTTAAACTGCCAATTAATCGAATCGCTAATTTTGAATCTATGCATAAAACGAATGCGTATAATCAAGCGGTTTTAGATAACAATCCCGTTGGCATTATTGTATTGGATAAACACTTAACTATTCTATCATGTAACTCAAAAGCGCTAGTGCTATTTGATGAACCCCACACTATTGTGAAAGAAAAAATCAATATTACATATGCCAAATGCCCAGATATTCAGCAAGTAGAACATGTTGCAATCTCTCATGCGCCTATTGCGTTTGAAACGACTATTCAGTGTGCCTCTACTGTTAATTCTGTTTATTTATCTGCTCAAATTATTCAATCTGAAATACTGTGCATGATTACTGACTTATCGGCCATGCGAAAGCTACAACTCAAAATACAACAAAGCAACCAATTATCTATGCTGGGGGCTATGTCCGCCAGTATTTCTCATGAAATTAAAAATTCATTGGTTGGTATTCACTCATTTGCACAACTACTGCCTAGCAATTGGCATAACGAATCATTTCGGAATAAGTTTTCGTCGTTAGTGCTTAATCAATTAACGCGTGTCACTGAAATGACGTGCCTACTGGGCCAGTTGGGCAAACCGTCTATAACCAAACTGCAGCCTGTTAATCTAAACTATCATGTCAAAAAAGCGATTGAATTACTCACGGGTGAATTTAATAAAAACCGTGTATCTGTGAGTAATTTAGTCGATAATGATATTATTATAAAAGCCGATGTGAATCAACTTTTTCAATTATTTACCAATGTGTTGTTAAACTCTATTCAAGCCATGCGCGTCACCGGGGGTAGCATTACAATTAGTAGCCAAAAATTGCCGGGTAATTATGTTGAAATTCAATGCAAAGATACCGGGCATGGCATGGAACCTCAAACATTGAGCATGATTAACGATCCGTTTTTTTCAACTAAATCATCTGGATCCGGCCTAGGGGTACCCATTATTCGTGGCATTATGTTGCGCCATAATGGGGGAATTAAAATTGAATCTAGCGTTAATTTGGGCACTGTTTTTAAATTATATATACCAAAAGTAAAAGCAAATGCTGAACAATTCGAAGCAGCCACCGGTATTCAATTAATGCGTGCAGAAGAAAAAGAAGAAAAGGAGTTTACGTTATTATTATAAATCAAGTCCCCAATTTTATTAGCATTTTTCGTATTTTAGGCGTAGCGTTTATTTTTATGTTAACCCCTTACACCAGCCATTCCACTCAACTACTAACCATTGTCATGTACTCCATTGTGTGCGTAACCGATTTTATTGACGGATGGTTCGCTCGAAAATACAAGTGTGTTAGCTATGTTGGAAAAATTTTAGACCCCCTGGCTGATAAAATTTTAGTTTTAGTGTTATTACCGTTGTTGCAAATGGGCGTAATCACAAGTTTTCCAATCTTCATTATTTTAACCCGTGAATTTTCTGTAATGGCCCTGCGTATTGTGGCCGCACGCCAGCAATTAAATTTGGTCGAAGCTAAAGGCTTGGGCAAATTAAAAACAGCCAT
>CERI01069967.1_pt1 | contig 20541 bp, 20 predicted proteins | sample 350261 | NCBI WGS metagenome assembly CERI01 (sample SAMEA2620979, study PRJEB7988) | marine metagenome | isolation source: saline water (ENVO:00002010), including
TAATGATATAAAAAAACGCAAAAAAGTTGATGAAACTTATCGGCAGGGCTTAAAAGATATTCATGGTATTAAATGTTTAACTTACACAAATATGGAAAAAGGTAATTACAGTTATTTCCCTATTTTTGTAGATGATAATTATCCACTCACACGTGACCAGCTATATTACAAACTTAAAGAAAATGGCATTAATGGACGGCGTTATTTTTATCCAATTATAACAGAGTTTCCAATGTATCAAAATGCAATAGATCTTACGTGCGCAAAAAAAATCTCAGAGAAAGTAATTTGTTTGCCAATTTATTCTAAGTTGGAGATTAAAGATACAAGACTAATATTGGATATAATTAGATCTTAAAAAAATAAAAATGAAAATTGCAATTATGCAACCTTATCTTTTGCCCTATATTGGATATTGGCAACTAATTAATACTGTAGATAGATTTATTATTTTTGATGATGTTAATTATATAAACAAAGGGTATATAAATCGCAATAAGATTTTGGTAGAGGGTAAACCATATCAGTTTACATTAGAGCTGGTTGGGGCAAGCCAAAATAAATTAATTAATGAGATACAAATTGGTAAAAATTCAAATAAAATTTTAAAAACAATAGAATTAAACTATAAAAAATCACTCTATTTTAAGAACGTATTTCCATTAATAGAGGATATATTTAATCAAGAAGACAACAACTTAGCTAAGTTTATTGGTTATTCATTAAAAAAAATAACTGACTATCTTGAGATTGATGTTAGTTTTGCTTATTCAAGTGAGATTGTAAAAAATAATGATTTAAAAAATCAGGATAAGATAATAAATATTTGTGAAAAATTAAATGCGAAAGAGTATATTAATTTAATGGGTGGACTCGACTTATACGATAAAGAGATATTTAGATCAAAAAATATAAGATTAAGCTTTATAGAAACAAAAAAAATAAAATATAAACAATTTAATAATAAATTTGTGCCTTTTCTATCTATAATTGATATTATGATGCATAATAACAAAAATCTTATTGCTCACATGTTAAAAAATTTTAAATTGATATAAAAAAATAAAATGGAAAAAATTATAATATATGGAAATGGAAATATAGCTAAGATCGTATATCATTTTTTAAAAAAACAGTTTGATATTGTTGGATTTACTGTTGATAAAGAATATATAATAGAATCTTCTATAGAAAGATTACCTTTAGTTCCTTTTGAGGATGTTCAGGAAAAATATGATGTTAGTAAATATAAAATGATCGTTGCAATAGGGTACATACAAATGAACAATGTTCGAGAAAAAAAATATCAAGAGGCAAAAGAGAAAGGTTATAATTTTGTAAACTATATCCACCCATCAGTAGAAATACATGAAAATCTTATAATAGGTGAAAATAATATTATTTTAGACCATGTTGCTATACAGCCCTACGTAAGCATCGGAAATAGTAATTTTTTATGGAGCAATTCAACATTGGCTCATGGATCAAGTATAGAAAATACTAATTGGATAACATCGGGAGTAGTAATTTCTGGAGATGTAATATTAAAATCAAAATGTTTTTTAGGAGTAAATGCAACAATTGGGCACAATATATCAGTTGAAAGTGAAAACTTTATTGGTGCAAATACTTTGATAACAAAAAATACTAATGAAAAAGAGGTTTTTATATCGAAAGATGGTGAAAAGTTTAGATTAGATACTCAAAGATTCTTAAAATTTTCAGGAATATACCAATGATAAATCATCACATATTGGAAATAGAAAATAATGGATTTACAATACTTAAAGGAGAAATTGATGCATTTTCAATAAAAAAATTAAAAGAGAAAATATTGAATATTAAGGATACTTATCCTGCACCTGCAATTGAAACGACTCCAAGATTAAACCGTGAGAGTGATGTTATTTATAATCCAGAACAAAAAGATAGATTTTTTTCAAAGCTGATTTTTCAAAATAAAAATCTTAGAGATATTTTAATACATTTTTTAAATGATAAATATTACAAACAAATTCCACAAGATAAGCCAAATTATATTTTACGAGCCATGATAGCAAGAAGCAGTGCTTCCTCAGATCTACCTTTACATATAGATTCGTTTATACCCAATGCAGGAAAGAGACTGTTTGTTATGCAAGCATCAGTTATAATCGATAAACATGACAGTGAGACTGGATCTACTGTTGTAGTTCCTAAAAGTCATTTGTTAGATGAATATGCTGATCAAGACAGATTTAAGAATGCAATTACAATTGATAGCGAGCCTGGTGATATTGTATTATGGGACAGTCGTCTTTGGCATGGTGCACTTTCAAATAAAAGTTTAAAAACTCGTTGGGCATTAATTGTTACATTTACTAGGTGGTGGATTAAACAAAATTATGATTTGATAAATAATCTTCCATTAGAGATTTATGACGATTTAAGTCTTGAAGAAAAAAGTATTATGGGTTATTGTTCCCAACCACCAAAAAATGAATACGACAGAATTGATATTAAAGCTGGCTACGAAATTTTAAAATTAAGAAATAAATTATGAAAAAACAAACTAAATTTACTTTTGAGCAAGGTAATTTCTACCCAATACAAGAAAAGCATAACTTAACTCCTGAAGACAAAAAAGTGGTTGAAAATTTTCATAGTCTTTATTTTAATATGTTAGAAAAAAAATCTGGATTACAGATTAGTTGGCTGGGACATCAAACTGGTAAAACTCCGTTAGATCTGTGGTTATATCAAGAAATTATAGTAAAAAATAAACCTGATTTAATAATTGAAACTGGAACGCATTGGGGTGGCTCAGCTGTTTTTTTATCAACAATATGTAATATTTTAGGTTTAGGTGAAGTCTTGTCGATTGACTTGTATCCCAAGGAAAACTTACCAAAAGCTGATAGATTAAATTACCTACATGGCTCTAGTATTGATGGGGAAGTAATCAAGAAAGTAAAAGAGCAATGTAAAAATAAAAATAATGTGATGGTTATACTGGACTCAAATCATGAAACATCCCATGTTCTTGAGGAATTAAGACTATATTCTGAATTTATTCCGGAAAATGGACTTCTTATTGTAGAGGACACCTTTCTAAATGGACATCCAAGTCATGAAAATTTTGGTTCAGGGCCATATGAAGCAGTAGAGCTATTTTTAAAAGAAAATGATAAATTTGAAATAGACAAAAGTTTAGAAAAATTTTTATTCACTTTAAATTATAATGGTTTTTTGAGACGAATAAAATAATTTTAAATATTTTTAGTTATTTCCCAAAATTTTTTCGAAGATTATTTCTTTCAAAAATAAGAAAATGAATTTAGACATTAATAGATATTAATTTCTTGAATCTGAAAAAAACTAAATTATGAAAAAATTAAATCAAATTATTTCTGGAGTTTTAAGAATAAAGGAAGAAGAATTGAAGGATAAACTTACCATGCAAGATTTGGAAAGTTGGGATTCCTTGAAGCATATGGATTTAATTACATCAATAGAAAAAGATTTTAATATTCAGTTTAGTATGGACGAAATATTAATTATGACAGATATAAAAACTATAAAAAAAATAGTTAATGAAAAGTTGTTATAAATGAAACTTGAAAATAAAGTTGCCATAATAACAGGTGGAGCAAATGGATTGGGAAAAATAATAACAGAGCTACTTCTGAAAAATGGCACAAAAGTAGCTGTGCTAGATTTTGATCAAAAGGCTTTAGAAAATTTTAAGAATAATGAAAATATTTTAAAAATAGCATGTGATGTAACAAAAGATAATGAGATACGAAACGCCATAGACGATATTAAAAAAAAATATAAAAAAATTGATATTCTTATTAATAATGCGGGTACTTTACATAGTGAGCCATTAATAAGCATAACCTCAAAACAAAAAAGACACAGTCTAGATAATTGGAAAAAAACTATTGACACAAACCTAACAGCACCTTTTTTAATGACCTCTTATGTTGCTGAAGAAATGATTAATAACAGATCAAAAGGAGTGATTATAAATATAAGCTCTATAAGTGCCAAAGGAAATATTGGTCAAAGTGCATATAGTGCCGCAAAAGCAGGATTAGAGTCCATGACAAAAGTTTGGGCAAAAGAATTGGGTAGTTTTGGTATAAGATGCATAGCAATAGCACCAGGTTTTATTGATACCAAGTCAACATACAAAGCTGTAACAAATGAAACGCTAACAAGTATAAAACAACAAATGCCTTTAAAAGAACTTGGAAATGCTGAAGATATTTCGGAAGCAGTAAAATTTTTAATTGAAAATAATTTTATGAACGGTAAAATTCTACACATAGATGGTGGGTTAATAATATGAGATTTAGTAAAATTGAAAATCAAATCTTTAATTCCAAAAAAGAGAAAGAGAAATATGAAAAAAAAGATCTTAACTTTTATAAGGGCTTAGAAAAAATAGCCTTAAAACATAAGACAACCTTTAAAGAATTATTGACTAACAATGCTTTTATGCAGAGAAGGTATTTTACAAAAAGATTAGCATTTTACGATTTATTTAAAAAAACACTTAATATGCCTGGAAGCATTGCTGACTTTGGTATATATAAAGGGGATAGTTTGTTTACTTGGTTATATTTGTTGGAGATCTTCGCTCCTTACGATTTAAATAAAAAAATTTATGCTTTCGATCATTTTAAAAATTATATAGGATCAAGCCCAACAAAGGATAACAATATTTTTTATAATTCTAAAAATAATTCTAAAAGATTGTTAGGCAGTTCAAATTCTCCAAAACAAATGATTGAAGAATTAATAGATTTACATAATCAAGACAGTATTATGCCAGGCATTAAGAGAGTTGAATTAATTGATGGAGATATTTTAAAAATAAAGAATGATTTTAAAAAATCAAAAATGGGTTTAAGATTTTCTATTATGAATGTAGATATTAATTTATATAAACCGGTAAAAAGTATTATTGAAAATTTTTATGATTTATTGTTACCAGGTGGTGTAATGATGTTTTCAGGTTACACCGCTGGGTTGCACACAGGAGAGGGCAATGCAATAGAAGAATATTTTAAAGAAAAAAAATTTAAGAAGTTACCTTATTCGTCATATCCAAGAGCATATTTTATAAAATAATATTATATGAATAAAATTTTTGACAAATTCATATCACCAAATAACGGTAAATTTTTAGAAAAAAAAGACAAAAATTTATTCGATGGTGAATTGGAATTTGATATTAATGACAGCATACCGAATTTAACATATCCTAAAAATTTAAATCAAATAGATTTAGAGGCAAAAAACTTTTACGAAGGTCGTGCGGATGCTTATGAAAAATATTTGCATCTTACTTTTCAAACTTACAATGAAAATGAGGAGGAAGTAAGAAGCAAAATGATAGATTTACTTCATCTTAAAAATGATTTTAAGGTGTTAGAAGTAGCTTGTGGTACTGGTAGAGATTCAGTTATTTTGGATAAAAGATTATCGGATAAAGCAGAATTACATTTAACAGATATTTCTTTTGATATGATTAAAAAAGCTAAGAAAAAATTAGAAAAATCAAATAGTCAAATTTTTTATTCTTTATCAAATGCTTTACATCTCCCATATCCAGAAAATTATTTTGATGCATTTTACTCTTTTGGTGCTGTTGGCGAATTTTCAGATAAAACACAATTTTTTAAAGAAGTTGTAAGAGTATGTAAAAAAGGTGCAAAAGTTGTGGTTGGTGATGAAAATTTACCTATATGGCAAAAAGAGACGTTATTTGGTAAAATACTTTCAAACTATAATAAGCAATTTTTAGCAGAAGTTCCTTTTAAAGATCTTCCAATTGATGCAAGAGAGGTAAAATGTCAATGGATCATTGGAGGAGTCTTTTATCTCATAGATTTTAGGGTTGGTGAAGGCGAACCGTATGCTAATTTTGACTTTGAAATACCTGGTGCTAGAGGTGGAACACATAAAACAAGATATTTTGGAACGCTTGAGGGGGTAAAAGAAGAAACGGCAAATTTAGCCTGGAAAGCTTCCACAAAAACTGGTCAAAGTATGCACAAGTGGTTAGATGAATTAGTTAAAAAAGAAGCTTCTAAAATTTTAGAAAAAAAAAAATGAACTGGATAAAAAAAGGAAAAATATTCTCTGTTGAAAATAATTTTGGTTGGATGAACTCTCATTCTCAAATACCAACAGTTTTATTGTTAGAAGATAGGTTGAGAGTTTATTTTTCTACAAGAGAAGTAAAAACAGAGAGCAAAACTACCTTTTTAGATCTAGATGTAAAAAATCCAAAAAAAATACTCAACATAAATGATAAGCCAATTTTATATAATGGTGAGGCAGGTACATTTGATGAGCATGGGGTTATGCCTGCAGGAGTATTAAAATATGAAAATAAAATATATCTTTATTATAGTGGCTGGAGCCAAAGATGTAGTGTTCCATATAGCAATCTTACAGGTTTAGCTGTTAGTGAAGATAATGGCCAGACTTTTAAAAAAATTAGCACAGGACCCATTTTAAGTACAAATATACATGAACCATACTCAGCTACTTCACCTTTTGTATTTTTTGAAAATAGCTTATTTCATATGTTTTATTGTTCAGGTACTAGTTGGTTTAAAAAGAACAATAAGTACGAACATTCATATGATATAAAATATGCATATTCTAAAGATGGTATTAACTTTTATCAAGATGGTAAAGAAATTATTAAACAAAAAAATATAGAAGAAGCCATAACACGACCTGTTATTTTAAAAAAAAATAATTTATATCATATGTACTTTAGCTTTCGAGGATCAAATGATTTTAGGGATGGTAAAGATGCTTATAGAATTGGGTACGCATATTCAGAGGATTTAAAATATTGGCAGAGAAAGGATGAAGAAATAGTTATTGATTTAAGTAAAGATGGGTGGGATAGTAAAATGATCGCCTATCCTTATGTTGTTCAAACACCTTATGGCACATATTTGTTTTATAATGGTAATGGTTTTGGACAAAGTGGTTTCGGTTACGCGATGTTAGAAGAATAATTGTTAAATGAGTAATATTTTTTTTAATTTAGCTAATTATTTTTATTCAGTATGTGAAAAACATAAGAGTCAAATTTCTATAAAGTATAAAGATGAAGAGGTAAATTATGATCAGCTAAATAAGCTTTCAAACCAAGTAGCAAATTATTTTTTATCAAAAGGTATAAAATCTTATGATGTAGTTGGTATATTTAATACAAAAGAAGTTTTTGGATATGTTAGCATGTTAGCATGTTTAAAAATTGGAGCGACTTATACTAATATAGATGAGGAAAACCCTGAAATAAGACTTGAAAAAATATTGAGAACAAGTAACCCAAGATTACTTGTATGCGATCATAAACCCTCAACCTTACTCTCTAATTCTGCAAATAAACTTAATATTGATTTAATAGATTTATCTGAGACCAAATTATTTGACTTATTTGATGATAAAAACCTAGAAATTTCAAATCATATTATAGGATCAACTCCTGCATATGTTATGTTTACATCTGGTAGCACCGGTACTCCAAAGGGTGTAGTAATTTCGCATGCGAATATATTAAGTTTTATAGCGTGGAGCATAAATAAGTACCAGATAACCAGTAATGATAGTTTTGCACAAGTGAGTCCAATGTATTTTGATAATTCGGTGTTTGATTTTTATACAGCATTGTTTAGTGGAGCTAGTTTGGTGCCAATAAAAAAAGAAATTACAACAAATTTAATAGAACTAATTGCATTAATTGATATTATAAAATGCACTATATGGTTTAGCGTCCCGTCGTTTATTGTTTATCTTCAAACAATGAAAGCGCTTAATGATAAAACTTTTCAAAGTATAAGAATTTTCATGTTTGGAGGAGAGGGATTTCCAAAGACAGAATTAAAAAAGTTTTATCATCTTTATAGACATAATGCTAAAATTATAAATGTTTATGGGCCAACAGAGGGCACATGTATTTGTTCATCATATGAAATATCAGATAATGATTTTAAAGAGATGAATACTTTAGCTCCCTTAGGCAAGATAAATCCAAACTTTGAAAAGATTATTGTTGATAAAAATATGAATGAAGTAAAAGAGTTTGAAAAAGGAGAGCTTTGTTTAATTGGCCCTAATGTTGCACTGGGGTATTATAACGATATAGACAAAACAATGCAGAGCTTTATACAAAATCCAAAAATAAAAACTCATAAAGATTTAATTTATAAAACTGGAGATATAGTATACGAAAAAGACGAACTACTTTGGTTTGTTGGCAGAGTTGACAATCAAATTAAACATATGGGCTATCGTATAGAACTAGAAGAAATTGAGGCTGCTCTTAATTCATTAGAATACATAAATCAATCAGCTGTTATTTATGATCGAGTTAATGAAAATTACGGAAAAATTATTGGATATGTAGCTACAAAAAAAAAAATTACAGAGCATCAAATTAAAAATGAAATTACAAATTTATTACCAAAATATATGATTCCTAATATTGTTAATGTACAAGATAAACTTCCAAAAAATAATAATGGTAAGGTTGATAAGAAAAAATTAATTTTAGCACAAAAAAATTTGTAAAGTTATAAAATTAATAATTAAGATAAAACAATTTATTTGAAACAATTTATAACAAAATTATTAAGTATTAACTACGTCTATTAAAATACAAATAAAAAATTGAACTTAATTTAAAAAATTTTTTTTTAAATTTTAAATATTATTATTTAATTTTTCCTGAAAAGTTTTTATTTAAGAGAGCTTTAAAAAAACCATAATATCTAAATACTGCAATCATTAGAAAAAATGGAATTGCAATATAAAATTTTGGTATAAAAACACATTTAAATGGAAAATAAAAAACATATCTCCTTAAAACATGAGTTAAACTTAATAATTTTCTATAATATGACCAATGAAGCTTATTTTTATTAAAATAAAATAAATCACCCTCGCCATAAGAAATAATTTTTTTTATATAAGTTTTAAAACTAAGCTTTTCATGCAAAATTGCATGTTTTTCAGAATATAAGATTTTATATTTTTTTTTTTTAAGAAAATCTGCTCTAATTGTATCAATTGCAAAACCGCTTGATTGAACTGAATTATTTAATTCTTTGCTAAAATCAGTATATTTTTTTGTTTCAAATAAACAAGGACCGGTTGGAAAATCATTATATTTTTTATTTCCTTCAAGAAACATCATTTGAATTTTTTTTCCTTTTTCTAAAAAATTTGTTTCAAATTTACATTTTATTTTTGCATGAACACCAAAACAGTTATTATTTTGATACTCATTTTTTAATTTTGAAAGTAATCCAACAGGAGTAAATTTATTTGTAGAAGTTACTAAAACATATTTAGTTTTAGTTTTACTTAATGCAAAGTCATGTTGTTGGCCCATACCTGGATTTATTACATAAACAGATTTTGTGTACTTTTTTGAAATTTCAATTGTGCCATCATAAGAGCCTCCATCAACAACAATTATTTCCGCCGGATTATTTTGAATAAGACTCAAAAAAAAAGAATCTAAATCTCTATGCGTATCATTTAATGTAATAAGTAGTATTGTAACATCAGAATTGGACATAAATGTATTATTAAGTTTTTTATTTTGGGTTAGAATATAATGGTTAAATACTTCATTGACTATTTAAATGTCTTAACTTTATTTAAAGATAATATCAATAGAATTAGAAATTATATCTAACTCTTTATTATCATAATTCTTATTAATAGATATACCGAAAATTTTAAATTAATATAAAAAAAATAAAATGGAAAAAAAAAAATATTTCGATTTACCTACTACACCATTACTAACATCTACTAAAGAATATTTAGATGTAGCAAAAGAAATGGCAGAGTCTCCTATGGGCAAATCATTTAGTATTGACACTTTTAGAGCAGATCTCTTAAAAGAAAAGAATTTAAAAATTTTATGCTCGAAATATTCTATATATCTTTTTGAGGAACTAAATTTTAGATCATATTCTCAAAAAGTTATTTCTTATGGAATAGGCATAGGCAGTGTTACTTATTACAAGTATAACAAATATAGTTGGTCATACTATAGACGATTGTTGAGCCTTACTCATGTTTTTAGAAATTACATAATTATTTTTCCCTTAAAATGTATTCTCAAACCCAAATATTTTATGGCCATACCTTTTTTTTGGTCAACTGCAATTATGCGCTATTATGGTTTTTTTAAAAATATTTTTTTTAGAAACAATTTAATTAGATGATTAATAAAAATTTGATGAGTATATCAAATAAACTTTCTTTAGGCACAGCTCAGATGGGAATGATTTATGGTATTAATAATTTGAAACAGGTCATGCAACATTCTGATGTTAAATCAATTTTAAATTATGCTAAGTTAAATAATTTTGATTTGATTGATACGGCCATCACTTATGGAAATAGTGAAAAAATTTTGGGAAAAACTGGTATAGAAAATTTTAAAATAATTTCTAAGTTACCTCAGATACCAAGCAACATATCAAATGTTAATTCTTGGTTGATAGATCAAATAGAGTCTTCAATGAAAAGACTTAAAATAAATCAATTTTACGGTTTATTACTACATCACCCTTCTGATCTAATGGGACCACATAGAGATATACTTAAAAAGGTGCTTAGCAGATTAAAATCATCTGGAATAGTAATTAAAATTGGTGTTTCTATATACGATCCTAAAGAATTAGATAATATTTATTCATCAATGAAAATTGACATTGTTCAGTCACCTCTAAATATAATGGACAGACGACTAGAAACTAGCGGATGGTTATCAAAGTTACATAATGAAGGAGTAGAGGTACATGTACGATCAATATTTTTACAAGGCTTACTTTTGATGCGTAGAAATAAAATTCCTTTAAAATTTAATAGATGGTCTAAAATTTGGGATGAATGGATTTTCAAACTTAGTAAAAATAAATCAACTGCTGCTGCAGTTTGCTTGCATTATCCTATGTCACTTCAAGAAGTTGATCGAGTAATTGTTGGTGTAGATAATATAGAGCAACTAAAAGATATCGTCCAAGCATCTAAAACAAAGATTATAAACAAAGATTGGTTTTTCATGACAAATGATGATCAAATGTTAATTAATCCAATGAATTGGAATATGTTATGAATGTAGTTGCTATAATTCAGGCAAGGATGGGGTCAATTAGATTACCAAATAAAGTAATGAGAAATATTGGTGATTTTTCACTTATAGAGTTTTTAATTAAACGCCTTAGCAAATCTAGAGAGATTAATAAAATTATAGTTGCAACACCTGAGAGTGAAATTAATTTAACGTTAATTAATCATTTACAAAAACTAGATATAGCACACGATGTAGGTAAAGAAGATGATGTACTTGATCGCTACCTAAAAGTGGCAAAAAAAAATAAAGCAGATATTATTGTACGTATTACAGGTGATTGTCCATTAATTGACCCAGTCTTAACAGATGAAATCATTAAGGAATTTAAGAACCAAGACTTAGATTATATGAGCAATACATTAAAACCTACTTATCCAGATGGATTAGATGTGGAGGTCTTTACGTTTGAAGCTCTTAATCGTGCTCATGATGAAAGTAAAAATTTTTTTGATAGAGAGCATGTAACACCTTATATGAAGCAATCTAGTATATTTAGAATTAAGGAGTTCCAAAATAACAAAAATTATTCTCATTTAAGGTTGACCATAGATGATTTTGATGATTTGGAAACAGTTTCATCAATTGTTAAACATTTTTCACCAGATATATATTTTAGTTGGAAAGAAGTGGTTAGTTTATTTAAAAATAAACCTAAAATTTTTAAGAATTTAAAAACTAAACGTAATGAGGGGGCATTTATGGAAAAAGGCCAAAAACTTTGGCAAAGAGCTAAGCACTCTATACCAGGAGGAAATATGTTGCTATCTAAGCGACCAGAAATGTTTTTACCAGAAAAATGGCCAACATATTTTAGTAAGGCAAAAGGTTGTAAGGTTTGGGATTTAGATGGTAGAGAGTATACGGATATGTCAATGATGGGTATTGGAACCAACATTCTTGGTTATGGTCACCCTGAAGTTGATGAAGCTGTACTAAAAGTTATTCAATTAGGTAATATGAGTACTTTAAATTGTCCAGAAGAGGTTTACTTAGCAGAAAAATTAATTGAAATTCATCCGTGGTCAGGTGGTGTACGTTTTGCAAGAAGTGGTGGAGAAGCCAATGCTATTGCTGTTAGAATTGCTCGTGCTGCATCTGGTAAGGATAATGTTGCAATCTGTGGTTACCATGGTTGGCATGACTGGTATTTGTCGGCAAATTTGGGAGATAATAAAAATTTAGATGGACATTTATTATCTGGTCTTGAACCAAACGGTGTACCGCGTAATTTAAAAGGAACAGTTTTTCCATTTAATTACAATAATATTGATGAACTTGAACAATTAATTAAAGAGAAAAATATAGGAGTAATTAAAATGGAAGTTGTTCGAAATATTGACCCTAAAGATGATTTTTTACAAAAAGTTAGGAAACTTGCAACTGATAATAAGATTGTATTAATTTTTGATGAATGCACCTCAGGATTTAGAGAAACTTTTGGCGGACTTCACAAAAAATTTAATGTTGATCCAGATATAGCTATGTTTGGGAAGGCTCTTGGTAATGGATACGCAATTACTGCTATTGTGGGGAAGAAAGACATAATGCAAATGGCACAATCAAGTTTTATTAGCAGCACATTTTGGACTGAACGAATTGGACCAAACGCAGCTTTAAAAACTCTTGAAGTAATGGATCGAGAAAAAACTTGGAATAAGATTACAAATATTGGTCAAAAAATTCGCAATCAATTAAATGTGCTATCTAACAAGCATCAATTAAAAATTTCTTTTACAGGATTGCCTGCATTAACCAGTATTGTGTTTGAGAGTGATAATGCACTTGCATATAAAACTCTTATATCTCAAGAGATGTTAAAAAAAGGCTATTTAGCAGGAAACAGCATTTATGTATGTACCGAACATTCAGAAGAGGTTGTTAATGGATACATTGATGCACTGGACTCAACTTTTAGTTTAATTAGTGACTGTGAAAATGGATTAGATGTAAACAAATTACTTAAAGGACCAATTAGCCATAGTGGCTTTAAGCGTTTGAATTAATGAAAAACTTTTTAGTATTAGGTAGCTCTGGATTGTTAGGTACTGAATTGATCTCAGGTAATTATTTTCAAAAGTATAATATCATTTCTCAAAGTTTAAATTCAAAAACTAATTTCAATGTAAATCTTGAAGATTATAGCGAAACAACAAAAATGTTAGAATTGGCTAGACCAGATTTAATTATCAATCTAGTCAGCCTTACAAACGTTGATCATTGTGAAAGATTTCCAAATGAGGCCTACAGATTAAATGTAAAAACAGTTGAAAATTTAGTACGTGCAATTAAGAAATGTATTACTCAACCATATTTAATACATATCTCAACAGATCAAGTTTATGATAGTGAAGGTTTGTGTGAAGAAAAAAATGTTAATCTTTCAAATTACTACGCATTTTCAAAATTTAGTGGGGAATTACTAGCAACAAAAGTAGATAGCACTATATTAAGAACTAATTTTTTTGGAAAAAGTAAAAATTTAAAGAGAGCTAGTTTGACTGATTGGCTTTATAATGAACTTTTACTAGAAAATAATATAAATGTATTTGAAGATATTTGGTTTAATCCATTATCAATGACCAGTCTTTGTAAAATGATTGAATTGGTGGCTGAACAAAAAGTTAAAGGAATTTTTAATTTAGGCTCTAATAATGGTATGAATAAAGCAAATTTTGCTTTTCATTTTATAAAAGCTCTTAATTTATCAATTTCAAAAATAAAATATTCAAAAGTATCAAAAGCACAATTTTTAAAAGCTTATAGACCAAAAAATATGATAACAAATTTGACTAAATTTGAAAGTACATTTAATATTAAGTTGCCCACATTGATTACTGAGATTGAACTAGTTACAAAGGATTATTTAAAATGAGTAATAAAATTTTTAAAATTGAGGATAAAATCATAGGTGATGATAATCCTGCATATTTTATAGCAGATATTGCGGCTAATCATGATGGAGATCTAAATCGTGCAAAAGATTTAATTTATCTGGCAGCAGAAGCAGGAGCTGATGCAGCAAAGTTTCAACATTTTAAAGCTGAAACAATTGTTAGTGATCATGGTTTTCGATCATTAAAAGGTCAAAAATCTCATCAAGCAAAATGGAAAAAATCTGTATTTGAAGTCTATAAGGATGCCAGTGTAAGTCTTGATTGGACCAATGAAATAATAGAAACTTGTAAAAAAGCAGGTATTACTTTTTTTACAAGCCCTTACAGCAAAGACTTAGTTGATGCTATTGATCCTTACGTTCCAGCGTTTAAAATTGGTTCTGGAGATATTACTTGGATTGATATGGTCAAATATATTGCCTCAAAAGGAAAGCCATACATTATTGCCAGTGGAGCTTCAACTTTAGAAGATGTTGAGCGAGCTGTAAAAGCTGGTTTAGAATTAAATTCAAAGTTATGTCTAATGCAATGTAATACAAACTATACTGCAAATTTAGAAAATTTTAAGTTCATTCATCTCAATGTTCTTAAGACTTATCAAAAAATGTATCCAGATATTATACTAGGACTAAGTGACCATACCCCAGATCATGCTACAGTATTGGGGGCTGTATCATTTGGTGCAAAAATGATTGAGAAACACTTTACTGATGACAATACAAGAGATGGTCCAGACCATAAGTTTTCAATGAACCCAAAAAATTGGAAAGAAATGGTTGATAGAACAAAAGAGTTAGAAAATGCCATTGGCTCTGGTATTAAGAAAATTGAAAAAAATGAAATTGAAACTGTGATTTTGCAGCGAAGGTCAATACGCTTAACTGAAAGTTTAAAACAAGGAACTGAAATTCAACATAAGCATCTCCAAGTTCTAAGACCATGCCCAACAGATGGTTTGCCTCCTTATGAATTAAAAAATGTAATTGGTAAAAAACTTTGTAAAGACAAGTTTCAGGGCGAACATATAAAATGGTCAGATCTAGAGTAGCAATAGCTATTCCAGCATTTAATGAAGAGAAAACAATATTTAGTATTGTTAAATCCGCTAAAAAATATGGTCAAGTTATTGTTGTAGATGACGGATCAACAGACAAAACAGCTGAAAAAGCAAAAAAAGGTGGTGCCATTGTTTTAATTCACAAAATCAATAAAGGTTATGATGAAGCTTTAAATTCAGCCTTTATAAAAGCAATAGAATTAAAATTTAAATATTTCATAACCTTTGATGCTGACGGTCAACATGATATTAAATTGTTAAAAGAATTCATTAATTTATTGGCAACTGGAATCCCAATTGTTTTGGGTGTACGTGACAAAAAAGCAAGAATTGCAGAAAAAATATTTGCTCTTTATACAAAACAAAGATTTGGAATTCAAGATCCTCTTTGTGGATTAAAAGGTTATAATCTGAGTTATTGTAAACACTTTAAATTTTTTGATATAAGAAAATCACTAGGAACAGAATTAATGCTTAAAATTATATCATCAGGCTTGTTTTTTAAAGAAGTTAGTTTTAAAGTAAATAAAAGAAATGACGATCCTAGATTAGGAAACTTATTTATGTCAAATTTTAAAATTTTAAGGTATTTAATTATTTGGATTTTTAAAAATTAATCTTATTAAATATTCTATTAAATATATAAATAATAAGTTTATATAATAATAATGAACCAACCAAATTTTTTATCAAAAAAACAAAAATTAAAAAGACCTACAGTTATGTGCATCGAATGGTCAACAAAAGGAAGAGAATTTGATATGCAAATACCCATAATTTATTTTTTTGAAAAAATTTTAAAATGGAATATAAAATATAAAAGTGCGTTTAACTTGCCTTCTATAATTAAAGAAACCCCAGATATAATTTTAATGGCAGGCGGTACAGGAGGTGCAAAAGTTGGATTGGATTGGTCAAAAAGAATAGAAAGATCAAAAATACCATTATTTTCTCAAGTAACTGAAGGAATTTTTAGACAAGAAAATATTGAAGAATTTGTTTTTGGTCATAATAAAAAAGAAAAATATATTTCTCAAAACTTAATAATGCAATGGAGTTACAATTCTTATCTAATGACAATAAAAGCTTATCCAGAGATAAAATCTAAAATTAGAGTTAGCGGTGCTATTGGGCTAGATAAATATAAACTTTTAAATAAAAAAAAAGAAAGCTCTATAATGGGTTCTAAAATTATAGGTTATGCTGCATTTGATTTTAATTCTTTAATTGAGGATCCTAAATATATAAAATTTAGAGATATATTTATTAACGATGTTAATAACTGTTCATTAATTTTAAAAGATTTAGCACTTTCATTCCCTGATATTACTATTTTAATTAAACCCCATCCTCGTGATGAAGGTAAGATACCATTAGAAGTTAAAGAATTACAAAATTTAAATAATATAAAAATAGATTTTAATATATCTATCGATGATGCAGTTGCCTCATCTGATATCTGGTTAAATTTTAATTCTTCTACTAATTTAGATGCTTGGCTTTTAGATAAGCCTTCAATAACTTTTTTAAATGATAAAAAAAGATTTTCCAGTAAAAATATTTATGGATCAGTAATAGAAAATGACTCAATGAAAATAAAAGATATGATTATAGAGTATTATAAATACAAGAGTATAGCTAGATTTGAAAAACTTAAATCTAAAAGAATTAAACTTATCGAAGATAGTATTTGTCACTCTGATGGAATGAATCATGTGAGATTCATGTCTTTTTTAAAACCCTGTATAGAAAAAATTGAAGACAACAAATTACAAAAAGGGAATTGGAATTTAACATTTATGGAAAAATTGATTGGCTATATAAAGCATATTATTTACAGTTTGTCTGATGGAAAGCCCTGGATACCTTGCATAGGAAGATATTCTAGTTATTATCAGAGATTTTCTATTAAGGAATATGAAGAACAAAAAAAAATTTATTTTCTTAAAATAGATAAATTTTATGAGGATAATTACAACAAGATACAAAATTTGTATCATAATTATTCTAAAGAATTTATTTCAATTGTTAAAAAAAACAAATAGTAGCTTTATTATTTATTCTATTTATATTAACAATATTTATAATAAAAAGTGTACTTTAATATAATTGCTTATTGCCCAAGCACTAAATGATTTGATGATTTTATTTTTAGGAGACTATGCACCAGAAAAAAAAAGATTTTTATCTAAACGGTTTAAAAAATTACTTAATAAAGTAAATTATGTTGTTATAAATTATGAGGGCACTTCCTCTGAAATAAGTACAAAGAATTTTAAAAAAAAAAAAAATGGATATATACCACTCGTTAATAACAATCTTATTTTAGAATTACTTCATTTAGGAAAAAAAGTTATATGCAATCTTTCAAATAATCATTCAGATGATTATGGACTAGACGGATATTCTTTTACGATTAAAAATTTAAGAAAAATTGGTTGTAAAGTAATTGGACCTATAAACAAAAAACTTAAAATATTACCATTTATAAAATTAAGTATTGATGATTGGAATGTAGTTTTAATTTCTGCTTCTGAACCGATTTCAAATGAGCTTTCAATACAAGATTATAAATTTCGCAGATGGAGACATTCAGATGCACTAAAAGAGGTTAAAAATTTTTCAAATAAAAATACAACAAAAATATTTTATTTTCATGCTGGAGTTGAGTTTATAAATATACCAAACCCGTCTTTAGTAAAAAAAATGAATAAAGTAATCGATTCTGGTTTTGATTATGCTTTTGCTCATCATCAACATGTTTCGCTGCCTATTATCAAAAGAGAAAAAAATTTAATCGCATATGGTTTGGGAAATATGGCATTTGACTGTCCAGCTCACAAGTTTCACACCAATACTGATAAAGGAATTTCTATTTTATTAAACAAAAATATTGAAAAGCATAAGGTGTATGATGTATTTGATAATGGAAATCAAATCGATTTACTAGAAACAAAAATAAATTTTTTTAAAAATGATAAACTACCAAGTAGTTCTATTTCAAACGAGATATGGTCTAAAGTTGCTTTTAAAAGGTTATTTAACAAAGATCTTAAAAGAAATATTCAAATTAAATATAAAAGTAACCAAAATAATAAAAATTTTTTAAAGATTTTAAAAAAAATATTTACACTTAGCTCATACATCAAAGTAATAAGATTATTAAAAAATCAATCTGGTCGAGACGTTATTTTTGGATCAATATATTATTATTTTAAAAATTTTTTTTTTAAAACAATATGAAATTAAATCAAAACTTATGGGAAAAAGTAAAAATAGATGGTTATTTTTGGTTTGGTAGTAACTTTTTTTATGGCAAAGATGGAGAAAAAATATTTTTAAAGTTAATAAATAAACAGAATATTAGTGTATTTGAAATTCCTTTTTTAATGAGAGAATTAAATGGAAGTTGGTCTATAGTAATAAAATCTAAACTTACTACCATATCTGCGGTAGATAGAGTTTGCTCTAGAAAAATATTTTATTTAAAAAATAAAAATAATGTAGTTGCCGATTGCATTTCTAAATTAATAAAAAAAAATCAATCTAATGAAATTGACCAATCTTTAAAATCTTTTTATATTAAGAACAAGTGCTGTCCACCTGGATTAACACTTTATAAAAATTTATTTTCTATTCCGCCAGGTTTTTGTTTAATTAATGAGAGTGGTTTTTTAAAAAAAATTCAATATTCAATTTTTCCATCAAGAAAGAAATATGTTTCATCTAATGATATTGTTCAAGCAGAATATAATTTATTATCAGTTTTAGAAAAGTTAAAAAAAACTATAAGACTAATAAATCCAAAAAATATATTTATTCCACTTAGTGGTGGAATGGACTCTAGATTGATTGCTTTTTCAATTGCTCAAGATAAAGAATTAAGAAAAAAAGCAATATGTTTTGCTTATGGAAAATCTAAAAAAAATTTAGACTGCTCAATAAGCAAATTAGTTGCAAAAGAACTAGGTATAAAGTGGACATTTATTCAATACACTGAAAAAGCATGGTTAAATTTATTTACAGAAAAGGAAAAAATTTTTGAAAAACTTAACGTTGCTTTATCTTCTCCAAATTTGGACTCAAAAATAGCAATTGCAAAAATGATTGAAAAATATGGCAATGGAATTTTTATTCCTGGATACTGTTTAGATGTGCCAGCTGGTTCAAAACTATATGAAAATACTCGGTATCAAAAAGAAATGTTAGATAGTCAAAAAATTGACAAGATTTTTACACTCGATGATGAGGCATTGAATTTTGAATATACTAATTTATTAATCAGGCTTTCAGGAATTGTTTTATCAGCAAATGAAAACTTTAAATATAAAAATTCTGAATTTTTGTTACCATTTTGGTCTAATGAAATTTATGATTTTTGGTTCTCTTTATCTTATAATTCAAGAAAAAATAAAAAACTTTTTAAAAATATTATTAAAAAAATTTACTCTAGAAGTAAATATTCTCTTAATTCTATACCTTATGCCAATCAAACAAAAAAAAAACTTTCCTTTTATTTAATATTGCTCAACAAAATAAAAAATTTTCTTCATGAAATTTATTCAATTCCAAAAATTAAGGGTATCTTAAGAAAATTATTATCATCAAAAATTATAATCTCGAATAAAAAAAGTGATGATTTAGGCATTTATAATTTTTGTAAAAATCAGGAATTTAAGGATAAATTAGAAGTAGAACATCCACATTCGAGAGTCGCTGAAATCAGTTATAATTTTTTGATTAATAAAAATGACTAAAATATTTTTCATTACTAGGACGTACCCACCTTATGAGGATACTGGTCCAAGTCTCATAAGATATTCTTTGGCCCAAGTTTTTCAAGAAAATAAAATTAAAGTTAAAATTATTAGAATCTCAACACAAGATCTTACAATAATTAATTATTTACCAAAATTAAAAAAAGTAATAAATTTTTTTGAATTAAAATTTTTGTCAATTTTAGAAAAAATTGGCATTATTTCAGATTATCTGATGCCTTATGTCTTCATACAATATTTTAAATTACGAAACAAAATTAAAAAAAATGAAATAATTTTCTCAACCACAGGAGGAGAACTTGGTACTGTAATTTTGGGTGATATGCTAAAACGATATTCTGGTGCTAGACATTTCATACATTTTAGAGATCCTATTAATTATGGAGTAAATCTAGGGGTAAGAAGGAATAATAAATTTCATGTTGGACGATCTATAAAACAAATTAAATTAATGAAAAAAGCTGACTTATTGATATTCACTTCCATTAATCATGCAAAAAAAATAAAACAATTAAATTTAAAGACTAGACAAATAGTTCAGTATTCAGGATATATATCTGATAAGCATCAAACTAAGTATAATAGATTAATTAAAAAAAAAAATTATATACCCAAAGAAAGGTCATCAAATCAAATTGAAAG
>CERI01016104.1_pt1 | contig 20520 bp, 22 predicted proteins | sample 350261 | NCBI WGS metagenome assembly CERI01 (sample SAMEA2620979, study PRJEB7988) | marine metagenome | isolation source: saline water (ENVO:00002010), including
GTGGCCAAGACAAACACCTAATATTGGCAATATTTCTTTAAAACTATCAATTACATCTAAGCAAATACCAGCCTCATTGGGACTACAAGGTCCAGGGGACAGGACAATGGAGTTGGGACTCATCTTGGAAATTTCTTCTATAGTAATTTTATTATTTCTAATTACCTCAATATTATCATCTGTAACCTTTGCCATATAATGATAAAGATTATAGGTAAAGCTGTCATAATTATCTATTAGAAGAATGGTCATATATACATCGTCAAATTTTCTGCCAATAATTTTAAGTCATTTTTTTTATGGCTGGCAGTAATGGTAATTCTAATGCGAGCTTTTCCTTTTGCAACAGTTGGAGGGCGAATGGCACAAACTAATAACCCTTTTTCTTTTAATTTTTCTGCAATTTGTAAAGTTTTTTTATTTTCACCAATAATTATGGGTATAATTGCTGATTGGGGATGTAGAAAATTAATCAAATTACAAAAATAATTAATATTTTCCCATAATTTATGTGTTAAATCACCTTTTTCAATAATTTTTAAGGCTTCTAAATTACTAGCTATGGTTGCCGGAGGTAGGGCAGTTGAATAAATTGCTGATTTACTAAAATTTCTTAAATAATCAATAATGATTTCATTAGCACATACATAACCACCATATCCAGCGCAGGATTTAGAAAAAGTTCCAACTTTTAGGTGTAAATCATAATCATCATATTTCTTATTTATCACTCCTAAACCATGGGCATTGTCACTTAACACAAAACAATCATATTTTTTAGCAAGAGTAATAATTTCATTAATTTTTCCTAAATTACCATCCATTGAAAAGACATTTTCGGTAATTATTAAGCATTTTTGATATTTATTTCTATATTTATTTAGTAAAATTTCTAGTAACTCAATGTTGTTGTGTTTAAATGGAAGAAATTTTGCCCCCGATAATTTTGCCCCCTCTACCAAACAAGAGTGTGATAATTTGTCTAATAAGATTAAGTCATTTTTACTGCATATTGCAGGTATAATACCAATATTTGTTAAATAACCACTGCCAAAAATAACCGCGTCCTCTTTTTGATTAATTTTAGCAATTTTATTTTCTAATTTTTGATAGAGGTCGTTATCTCCATAAATATAGCGTGAAGATAATCCGCCAGAACCACATTGTTTAATTGCATTTTTCGCCTCTCGAGCTAAATCATTATTAAATCCAAGAGATAAATAATCATTAGAAGAAAAAGAAATATATTCTTTACCATCAATTGCCACCTTATTATTTGGTAGATTTTGACAAGAAATTAATCTCCTTTCTAGGTCTTTGGATTCTAAATTTTCTATTTGTTTTTTTAGATTATTAATTTGATTCATTAAATTATTTGACTTTTAAAAAATTTATCTTAAAAATTAGACCAACTTAACAATTAGGCTAAATTTAATTTTCTAAAAATGAAAGAGGATAATTTTAATAAATCAAATATTAATAATTCACTAGCTTTATCAAACCCTTCTGCCTGCGCCTCTTTTTTCTGTTGTTGTTGTTGCAACTAAATTTCCTGTCCTTTTCGGACTTTTTTCACTTTATTTTTTGAATTTTTCTAAAAAATTCTAAATTTTTATTTTACATAATGAGTTTTTTACCGGTCTTTTTTGGGCTGGAGCAAAAATCTGTCCTTATTATTGGGGGAGGTAAAATTGCTTTAGCTAAATTAGAGACAATTTTTGAATATACAGATAATATTACTGTAATTTCCGATCATTTTGAGAAGGAGTTAGTTAATTTTTCTAAAAGTAATGATGTTAAAATATTGCAAGATAAATATGATCAAAAATATTTATCTAATTTTGATTTTATTATTGCCACTACCAATGATAGAGAATTAAATAAACAGATTTTTCAAGATGCTAAAAATTTACAGAAAATAGTTAATATTGTTGATAATGCGGATATTTCTGACTTTATTTTTGGATCTATTGTTAAAAGAGGTGATCTAAATATTGCAATTAGCAGTGGTGGATTATCACCAGTTTTGACTAGAATTATTAAACAAAGGATAGAAAAAATCCTGCCAGATAATCTTTCTGATTTAAATAATTTTATTAAAGAAAATCGTCAAAAAGTTAAAAATAAATTAAACAATATCCAGTCTCGCCGTTTGTTTTGGCAAGAAATTTTTGAAGGAAATATTACAGAAGAAGTTCTAAATGGTAATATTTTATTGGCTCAAAATTTATTAGATCAAAAATTATTTAATCAAAATAATCAATCTCAATCTGCGCTTTATTTAATTGGTGCTGGTGCTGGCGATCCAGAATTATTAACTCTCAAAGCTGTTAAATTACTCTCAAAAGCTGATATTGTTCTTTATGATCGCCTAGTTGCTGATTCTATTTTGTATTATGCAAGAAAAGATGCCCTTAAAATTAATGTTGGTAAAAGAAGAGATTTTCATAAATATTCGCAAGGGGAAATTAATCAATTAATCAAAAAATACCTTGAAGAAGGAAATATTGTGGTGCGTCTTAAAGGTGGTGATCCATCAATATTTGCTCATATGTTTGAGGAAATTGAGGTGGCTAAAAAATTAGATATTTCCTATCAGATCGTGCCGGGAATTAGTGCTGTTTCTGCTGCTGCTGCATATAGTTCTATCCCTCTTACTGCTCGCGACATTTCTCAAGGGGTTAGGATTTTAACTCTCTATAAAAAGGATCTAGAAAATCAGCAATATTGGCAAGATTTGGCAAAAAGCAGTGATACATTGGCCTTTTATATGTCTTCAAAAAATACTCGATATATTGCTGATCAATTAATTAAATATGGTAAAGATCCTAGAACAAAAATTGCAGTAATTGAGCAAGCAAGCACTAAATATCAACAAAAATATATTTCTAATTTGGAAGATTTTGAGCAAAGGGAATTTGTTTCCCCATCAATTATTATTATTGGTAATGTAGTACAATTTTCTGAGCAATATCAATATTTGGAACCTAAAGAAAATAAACACTATTTTAGAGAAATTTATGGCTAATTGGCAAGAATTATTACTAGATTTGGTGCAGAAAGAAAATGTTGTATTTTCTACTAGCTTTAGTTTGGAAGATCAAATTATTACTGATTTTATTGCTAAAAATCATCTTAATATTGAAATTTTTACTATTGATACAGGCAGGATTTTTAACGAGAGTTATGAAGTTTGGCAGAGAACTTTAGATATATATGATTTAAAGATTAAAACCTATTATCCGAATCAGATTGATCTGGAAGGGTTTGTTAAAATTAACGGTATTAACGCCTTTTATGATTCTGTTTCTTTGCGTAAGAAATGTTGTTATATTCGTAAAATAGGGCCTTTAAAAAGAGCTTTAAAAAATAAGGATTTTTGGATTAGCGGTATTAGGAAAGAACATTCACAAAGTCGTTCTCAAAAAGAAATATCAGAATTTGATGATAATTTAAAAATTACCAAATTTTACCCACTTCTTAATTTAAAAGAAGATGAAATTTGGCAAATTATTAGAGCAAACAATATTCCCTATAATAAATTATATGATCAAGGCTTTGAATCAGTTGGCTGCGCACCTTGTACTAGATCTGGCTTTGCCAGAGGTGGAAGATGGTGGTGGGAAAGCGAGGGAAAAAAAGAATGTGGATTGCATTTTAATTAATTAGTTTGGAGATTAAATAAAATTTTATAATTTAATGTTAAGTGAACAAAAACAACAAATATTAACAAATTTATTAGAGGATCTAACTAAAGAGCAAATTATTTGGCTTAATGGTTTTATTGCTGCTAAGAGTGATATAAAAATTTGTACCTCAATTTTAACTAAAAAAGAGTCTAAAATTAAGGAAGTGACTATTATTTATGCTACAGAAACTGGTAATGCCAAAAGAATTGCTATTAAATTTGGCAATAAATTAAAAAAGCAAAAGATTAAGGTCAAATTAAAAGCAGTACAGCAATATGATCCAGAAAATCTTTCTACAGAAAGTCACTTAATTTTTATTACTTCTACTCATGGCGAGGGTGAATTTCCTGAAAATGCTAGGGAATTTATTAATTTTTTAGATCGTCAAAAACCTGATTTAAGTAACATTAATTATGCTATTATTGGTCTTGGAGATTCTAATTATCCTTTATTTTGCAAGTCTGCAATTGATTTGGAAGATAAATTATCTGCTCTTGGAGCTAAAAATTGGCAAAAAATTGCTAATTTTGATTTAGATTTTGAAAATCACATAGAAAATTACTATCAAAATCTAGAAAAATCTTTGTATGAAGAAAAAAGGAAAAATCTGACAGGTCAAATCCAGAACAACATTATTTTAAATGATATTGGTTCAAATAAGGAAATTCATCATATTGAGATTACAACAGATACCAAATATCAACCAGGTGATTCAATTGGTATTAAAATTTCTGATAATGCTCCGCGTTTATATTCTATTGCTTCGTCAATTGAAGGCGAAATTCATTTAACAGTAAAAAAAGTTTCTGGAGGATTATGTTCGCCTTTTTTATCAGAATTAAAATCACCAGATAATTTAGAATTTTACATTGCTCCAAATAATAATTTTCGCCTGCCAGATGAGGATAAGGATATAATTATGGTTGGTGCGGGTACTGGTATTGCACCTTTTAGATCTTTTTTACAAAAAAGAGATACAATTGCTGCCTCTGGTAAAAATTGGCTCTTTTTTGGTGAGCAATACGCCAAAAGTGACTTTTTATACCAATCCGAATTGCAAAATTATTTAGATTCTTCTCTTTTAACGAGATTAGATTTGGCTTTTTCTCGTGATCAAGAAGAAAAAATATATGTGCAACATAAAATTAAAGAAAATCAAGAAGAGTTAAAAAAATGGATAAAGAAGGGCGCTTATTTTTATATCTGTGGAGATAAGGACAAGATGGCAAAAGATGTTGAGTATATTTTAGAAGAAATTTTTGGTAAGAAACTTTTGTCTCAACTAGAAGATGAAGGCAGGTATTTAAAAGATATTTATTAATATGACTGAAGAAATAAAAATAAAAAGTAATTATTTGAGAGGAGATCTAAAAACAGATCTACAAAATCAAATTACAGGAAGCGTTAATCACGATAATCATCAATTGATCAAGTTTCACGGAATTTATGAGCAAGATGATCGTGATCGTCGTAAAATTCGTGAAGAAAAAAAATTAGAAAAGGATTATTCCTTTATGATTCGTTTGCGAATTGCTGGCGGCAGAATATCAAGTGGTCAATGGTTGGCAGTGAGTAAATTAAGCGATGATCATTCTAATTCTCATATTAAAATTACTACCCGTCAAACAGTGCAATTACATGGCATTATTAAATCAAAATTAAAGCCTGTAATTCAATATTTTGATGAATATAATCTTGACTCTATTGCCGCCTGTGGCGACGTTAATCGTAATGTCATTGCTTCAATTTTTGGTCAAGATATTGATGAAATTAATGAATTGGCAGTTAAAATTAGTGATGAATTTTTGCCCAATAGTAATGCTTATAAGGAAATTTGGCTAGATGGTGAAAAAATAGAGAATGATCATGAACCGCTTTATGGTAAAACTTATTTACCTAGAAAATTCAAAATTGCTATTGCTAATCCACCCTTTAATGATGTTGATATTTATGCTCATGATGTTGGTTTAGTTAAGGTTAAAGGCGGTTATAATATTATTGTTGGTGGTGGTATGGGAACAACTCATGGTAATGATAAAACCTATCCTCGTCTTGGTAGTTTAATTGGATTTGGCAAGAAAGATCAAATTTTAGAAATTATTAAACAAATTATTCTTATTCAAAGAGATTTTGGTAACAGGGAAAACCGTAAACAGGCTCGTCTTAAATATACTATTGATCATCGAGGCTTAGATTGGTTTGAAGATGAGTTAACAAAAAGATTAGGTTTTAAATTACAGAAAGCACAGCAATTTCAATTTTCTGTCAGATCAGATCAGTTTGGTCTGCTTGATGATGGTCGCTATGGTCTTTTTATTGAAAATGGACGAGTGTTTGGGGATGTTAAAAATTCTCTTGATGAAATTGCCAAGAAAAAAATTGCTAATTTTAATTTTAGCAATAATCAAAATATTTTAATTACCGATATCAAAGACCAAAATTCTCTAATTAAAATTTTAGAAAAACATAATTTAAACCAAAATTATTCAGAAATCAGAAAATCAGCAATGGCGTGTGTGGCGCTTAATACATGCCCTTTGGCTTTGGCAGAAGCGCAAAGATATTTGCCAGATTTATTAACAAAAATAGAATATCTGTTATCAAAACATAATTTAAAAAATGAGAATATTTCGATCAGAATGACAGGCTGTCCTAATGGTTGCGCTAGACCATATTTGGCTGAGATTGGTCTGATTGCAACTTCCCTTGGTAAATATAATTTACATTTAGGAGCAGATCCTTTTGGTCAAAGATTAAATCAATTATATAAAAAATCTTTGGGTGAGAAGGAGATTTTAAAGAATCTTGATCTTTTATTTAGTGATTTTGTCAGAAATGGTCAGGGAAGGAGTTTTGGAGATTTTACAAATCAATTAATACATTAAAAAATGAATAAATATTTAGAATATCTAGAGGAAGAATCAATTTATATTATTAGAGAAGGGGTAGCTGAATTTAATAATCCAGTTTTTTTATATTCCATTGGTAAGGATTCTTCAGTTTTGTTACATCTAATTTTAAAGGCTTTTTATCCTTTAAAACCAAATTTTCCACTACTTCATATTGATACTGGTTGGAAATTTAAGGAAATGATTAAATTTCGTGATCAAATTGCCAAAAAACACGATCTTAATTTAATAATTTACCAAAATCAAAAAGGAATTAAAAATAATGTCACACCTTTTTCTTATCCTAATTATACTGATATTATGAAAACAGATGCTCTAAGGCAGGCTCTGGAGAAATATAAATTTGATGCTGCTTTTGGTGGCGCGCGTCGTGATGAAGAAAAATCTCGTTCAAAAGAAAGGATCTTTTCTTTTAGAAATGGTTTTCATAATTGGGATGCTAAAAATCAAAGACCTGAATTATTTAATAATTTTAATAATAAAATTTATACTGGTGAATCAATGCGGGTTTTTCCTCTTTCAAACTGGACAGAAATTGATGTTTGGCAATATATTAAGGAAGAAAATATTGATATAGTACCATTATATTTTGCCAAAAAAAGACCAGTTATTCAACAAGATGGGGTCAAAATAATGGTTGATGATGATCGTTTACCAATTAATAGTGAAATAAAGGATGAAATGATTCGTTTTAGAACTTTGGGTTGTTATCCACTAACGGGGGCAATTGATTCAGCAGCAAATAATTTAGATCAAATAATTCATGAATTACAGAAATCAAAATTTTCTGAAAGACAAGGAAGATTAATTGATAACGATCAGATTGGATCCATGGAGAGAAAAAAGCAGCAAGGATATTTTTAATAAATGAGAAATATCTGTATATTTTCTTCTTTTTATCACTCATATAGATTTATTAAGATCAAGTGAGAGACAATAACTCCCACTAAGATTGAGTTAAAGTAACCTTTGATTACTTTAATAGGAGTTAAAAAAACTAAATATAAATATGACAAATAATATAATAAAATTTTTAACAGCAGGGCATGTTGATGACGGTAAATCAACCTTAATTGGCAAACTACTTTATGAAACAAATTCTCTTTATGAGGATCAGATTGAATCAATCAAAAATCTTAATCAGGGGGAGATCGATTTTTCTCTTTTTGTTGAAGGTTTAGAATCAGAAAGAAGGCAGAAAATTACTATTGATGTTGCATATCGCTATTTTGATTATGATAGCAATAAATTCATAATTGCTGATGCCCCAGGTCACGAACAATATACTAAAAATATGGTAGTGGCTGCAGCTAACTCTGATATTGCAGTTATATTAATTGATGCAAAGGACGGGGTCAAAACTCAAACAATTCGTCATAGCTATATTTGCCATTTATTTGGAATTAAAAAATTTATCATAGCAATTAATAAGATGGATTTGGTTAATTATGATCAAAATATTTTTGATAAAATAAAGCAGGATTATTTAGGTAAAATTGCCGAACTAAAAATAGAAAATATCAATTTTGTACCAATTTCAGCTATAGAATCTGATAATATTATTGAAAATAGCCCAAATATTAATTGGTATAAAGGTAAAACTCTTTTAGATTTGTTGCTTGCAGCCCAAAATGAACAAAAACAATCGCAATCTTCCAGGTTTTTGGTACAAAATGTTCTAAAATCAGAAAATAAACGTTTTTATCAAGGTAAATTATTTGGTAAGGAGTTAAAAATTAGCGATGAAATTAATATTTATCCTGCCCAGTTAAAAAGTAAAATTAAGGACATTATTTTTAATTCTAAAACAAATTTAACAATTATTTTAAAAGATGATATTGATATTGATCGTGGGGCAATCTTTGCCAAAGAAGAGATAAAATTTGGACATAAATTTGGTGCGGATTTAATTTGGTTTTCTAATAAAAATTTTAATTCTCATGATGCAAAATCCTATTATATCAAGATTAATCATAATTATTTAGAAGCAAAAATATCACAAATTAATCATTTAATCGATCTTGATAATTCTTGCTATATTGAAAATAGTCAGATTCAGCAAAATCAAATTAATGATGTGGAAATTTTATTATCAGGAAAGGTCGCTTTTGATTATTTTTCTGATAATAAATTCACTGGTTCATTCTTATTAATTGACAAGAATGATAATGAAACTTTAGCGGTTGGTATAATTACAAGATTTTAATTTTAACTATGACAAAGATATATAATAATTTAATTGAATTAACAGGAAATACTCCTTTGGTGAGAATTAATAAATTAAATAAAACTAAAGCCGAAATAATTGCAAAATTAGAATATTATAATCCTGCAAATTCTGTGAAGGATCGTGTTGGTGTTAATATGATTGAAGAGGCTGAAAAGCAAGGTAAAATTGAAGCTGGAAAAACTACTTTAATTGAACCAACATCAGGCAATACTGGTATTGCATTAGCTTTTGTGGCTGCAATTAAAGGCTATGAATTGATTTTAACTATGCCAGAATCAATGTCTATTGAGAGGAGAAAGTTACTCAAAGCCTATGGTGCAAAATTGGTTTTAACAGAAGGTAAGAAGGGTATGAAGGGAGCTATTGAAAAGGCTAATGAATTGGCAAAAAATACTCCAAATTCTCTTATTTTACAGCAATTTTCAAATAAAGCAAATGTTGAAATTCATCAAAAAAGCACAGCCGAGGAAATTTGGAGAGATACAAAAGGTAAGATTGACATTTTAATTTCTGGCGTTGGAACCGGAGGAACAATTACTGGTATTGCTTCAATTTTAAAAGAAAAGAATCCCAATTTTAAAGCAATAGCGGTTGAACCAGAAGATAGTCCTGTTTTGTCTGGAGGAATAGCTGCGCCACATAAAATTCAGGGAATTGGTGCTGGTTTTGTGCCAGAAATTTTAGATATTTCTTTAATTGATGAAATTATCCGAGTCTCTAATGATAGCGCTGTTAATTCTGCCAGAAAATTAGCATTAGAGGAAGGTATTTTAGCTGGAATATCATCTGGTGCAGCTTTTTGGGCGGCGCATCAGGTAGCCAGTAGGCCAGAAAATGCAGGTAAAAGAATAGTTTTTATATTACCTTCATTTGGCGAGAGATATTTGAGTTCAGTATTATTTGATAACATAGAAGAGTAGTCATTATAATTTGTTTTTAGTTTAAATTTGATTACTTAGGTGGAGGTTAAATAGACAATTTTCATAATTTTTGTAACAATATTATTGTCTACTTTTAATGAAGATGTTGCAAGACATTATAAAATAATATTTTCTATGTATCTTGTATGCTATTTATATTAATATTTATTAATTATTATTAATTTTAACATGATCAATTTCTTAAAAAATATCAAAAAACAAGATCCAGCAGCAACAGGATATTTAGAAATAATTCTTTGTTATCCAGTAGTCCATGTAATGCTATTTTATAAAATCGCTAGTTTTTTGACTAAATTAAATATTCTGATTCTGCCAAGATTTATCTCTCATTTAGGTAGATTTTTTACCGGAATTGAAATTCATCCCAAAGCAAAAATTGGAAAAAATTTTTTTATTGATCATGGTATGGGAGTTGTTATAGGATCTACGGCAATTATTGGTGATAATGTTACTATCTATCAAAATGTAACTTTAGGTGGCAGAACTAACAAAGGTGTCAAAAGACATCCAACCATTGGAAACAATGTAATTATTGGTGCAGGAGCAAAGATTTTAGGTAATATAAAAATTGGAGATAATTCAAAAATAGGAGCTGGTGCAATTGTAATTAATAATTTGGCAGAAGAAAAAACAGTAGTAGCTGATATTGCAAAAGAATTAAGAATCGTTGAGGATAATATTATAGAGTATTATATATAGTAAATAATAATATTGGATTTATTTTCATGTAAAATTGATAAATTTTAGATAATATAAAAAGTTGTTTTTAACTAACTTTATTTTATCATACTTATTTAATTAATTTTATAATTTATGAGAATAATATTATTATTTTTATCAATTCTATTTCTTACATCATGTGTTGAGGCGGTATTGCTAACCTCAGTAAAAACTGCAGATATTGCCATAAGGGACAAAACATTTTCTGATAGTGGAAAAGATATCGCTATTGAAGCACATTTAATAAAAGACTTAACTTTAAATAAGTTAAAAACTCCTACTAATATGGTTGATATAACTGTTAATGAGGGTCGTGTTTTATTAACGGGAGTAGTATCTAATGAGGAGAAGGCAAAAGAGGCTGTTGATATTGCGTGGAAGGTAAAAAATGTTAAAGAAGTTATTGATGAGATTCAGGTGGTTAAGAATTTCCGTATTTTTAGGACTTCAAACCAATATTTAAAAGATACCGTAATCACTAGTAATATAATCTCAAGATTGATTTTTACTAACAAAATTTCTTCTATCAATTATCAAATTATTACTGTGAATAGTGTGGTGTATATTTTGGGAACAGCTTCTTCAAAATCTGAAATAAATAAGGTTAATAATATTTCTGCCAAAGCAAGAGGTGTAAATAGAGTGGTAAGTCATTTGATTTTAAGAGATGACAAAAGACGAAGAGCATAATCAAGTAATCAATTTTGGTTGTAGGTTAAACTTGGTAGAGAGTGAAATTATCAAAAATATAATCAAAGATTCTAATCAAAATAATCTAATTATCCTTAATAGCTGCGCTGTTACTAATGAAGCAGAAAGAAAATTAAAACAATCTATAAGAAGTAATTTTAAGAAAAATCCTCAAGCAAAGATTATTGTTACTGGTTGTGCTGCTCAAATTGATCCAGCTAAATATTCTAAAATGCCAGAAGTTGCAATGGTTATTGGTAATAATGAAAAATTAAAAAAAGAATCTTATCAAAATATTTTTGATAAGAAAACAGATGCTGGTCAAAATATTAATCAAAATCAAACGATTTTACATCAAGATAAATTATTTTTTAAAAATCAAAATCAAGATGGTAATTATGAAAAAATTTTGGTTAATGATATTATGTCAGTCCAAGATACTGCCAATCACTTAGTGACTCATTTTGAAGACAAATCACGAGCTTTTTTGCAAATTCAAAATGGTTGCAATCATCGCTGCACCTTTTGTATTATTCCCTATGGTCGTGGTAATAGTCGCTCTGTTCCTTTTGGTGATATTGCCCACCAAGCCCGTCTTTTGGTTAAAAATGGTTATAATGAAATTGTTTTAACGGGAGTTGATATAACTGATTATGGTAAGGATTTAATTTCGGGTCTTAGTCTGTTTTCCATGATTAAAAGACTATTAAAATTAGTGCCAGAATTACCAAGATTAAGACTATCTTCCATTGATGTAGCTGAAATTGATGATGATTTTTATGATTTACTACAAAATGAGAAGAGATTTATGCCCTATTTTCATATTTCTTTACAAGCCGGTGATGATTTGATTTTAAAAAGGATGAAGAGGCGGCATAAAAGACAAGATGTTATTGATTTTTGTAAAAAAGTGCGTTTTTACCGTCCAGACGCTGCTTTTGGTTCAGATATTATTGCTGGTTTTCCAACTGAAAGTGAAGAAATGTTTGAAAATAGTCTTAGTTTAATTAGTGAAGCTGATTTAGTTTTTAATCATATTTTTCCTTTCTCGGCAAAATCTGGCACTCCAGCTGCCAAAATGCCACAATTATCATTAAAAATTCGTAAGGAAAGGGCGGAAAAATTACGTAAAGCAACCAAAATTTCTTATAATAGTTTTTCTAAAAAAATGATTACTACTAGACAAAAGGTCATTGTTGAGGATAACAACCTTGGACGCTGTGAGAATTTTATTAAAGTTAAGTTACCTGAAAATCATAAATACCCAAAAGGGGATATAGTAGAGATTGAGGTTAACGAAGTTGTAATATAATTATCATTATAAATGGGTAGAGGTATTATTTTTTATGTTTGAATATATTTTCCCAATCACTATTTGATTTAACATTTGCTGACCAGCTTGTTTTACCAGAATTATCTTCTTTTGTGTAAAATGAGTTTGTTCTATCAGTAAATTTATGATTTTCTTTAAAATTAGGATTATTAATTAGGTCAAAGCTAATTTTAGTAATATTTTGATCGATTTTTGACTTAATCTTAGTATAAAAATTATTTTTAATCCAATTTTTAGAATTAATAAAATAATCATCAACTTCATTGATGGTGAAGGCAGATTTTGGTAATATTTCCTTACTAAGAGCGTAAATTTCAAAAAAACGGGCAAAAAATTCAGAAATAATTTGATTTTCTGGATATTGTTTTACTTGATCAATAAAAATTCTCTTAATTTCTGCTTTAAGGGCAATGTTTCCTGTAGAATTATTTCTTAAATCAGTAATTATTGCTTTTTTAAAATTGTTATCTAAGGAAATTTGACTTTCTATTTCAACAAAATGAGCAATCTCATGAGCTAGGACGTTTTCTGATAATTGTCTGATAATAATTCTATGGTCTAAAATGTTGGTAAAAGCACCGATGATTTTATTATAAACTTTCTTTTTTTCTGTGAGATAACAGCCGACATTAGTATCCCAGTTTTTGATAATTTTAATTTCAAAATTTACCTGTTTAAGAAATATTTTGCTTAGAATCAAATCTAGACCATCTTTATAAAAAGGGATGTGATAAAGATTAAGAAATTTTTTTAAAAATAAATTATATTGATCGACACCTTCAAAATGAGTTTGTATTCTTAATGGATTAAATTGTAAGACGGTATTTGTAGTCAATTCCATCTAAATATTATTATATTCATTTGTGATTTTAACCATAGCGCCAAAATCTTTTAAGGCTTTTGGCTTGGCAATTGTTAAGGATGCTTTTTTTATTTTTTTATTTTTTGATATAATTTCTAATATTTTATAAGATAGGGTTTCTAATAATTCAAACTGGCTTTTTGAAATATAATCAGATAAATCCTTTGTTAAATTATAGTAATCAATAGCATGCTCTATATCATCAGAAATCATAGCTTGGCTTGCGTTATAATATATATCTAAATCAATAATTAGTGGCTGTTTTTTTGATTTTTCAAAACCATGAATACCAATAATAGCATCTATTTTTAAATCTCTAATCTCTAATTTTATCACTTGCTAATTTGTTAAATTTTGTCCAGAATCAATAAAAATTATTTGACCAGTTAAAAAATTGCTATTAATCAAAAAATCAATAGTTTTAAAAATATCTTCCTTTTTAATTTTATAATTTAAAGGCGTGTTTTTACTTTTATTATCAATATACTCTTGTGAAAATTCATAGGCAGGTAAAAATATTCCAGGGGATATAGCATTTACCCTAACTTTTGGCGCCAATTCTAAGGCCATATCCTGAGTTAAAATTTCTAAATTTTTTTTTGAAGATAAATATGTAAAAAATCTTTTAGATCTTTTTCTAATATAAGTGTCTAGGATATTAATTATATTACCGCAATTATTTTTAGAAAACTCTTGAGATAAAAAGAAAATAGATTTGTAATTAACATTAAAATTTTCATCAAAAATTTCCTCAGTTGTGTTCTGAAAATTCCCTTCCAAAAAAACTGAGCTGTTGTTAATTAGGATATCAATTTTACCAAAATATGTTTTAACATCTGTGACTAATTTTTTACAATTTTGTATATTTTGTAGATCTGATTGAAAAATATGACATCTAACATTATTAGATTGAATGATTTTTTGCACTTCTAACGCCTCCTTCTTTGAAGAATTGTAGTGTAGGGCAATATCATAGCCAATTTTGGAAAAGGTAATTGCTAAAAATTTACCTAATCTTTTTGCCGCTCCTGTTATTAGAATTGTTCCATTTGACACAATTATTTTAGTAGATTAATAATTTCTTGGTGAAGATTGTAAAAATGTACGATTTTTTTAATATCTAGTTGAAATTGGTTTATTAATTTGGGGTTAACAAATTTTATTTCTTCTAATAAGGTAATAATTTTTGTATATTGTTTTTTCTTTAAATTTTGTTCTATTTGAAAAATAATATAATCAACTTTTGGTTCACTATCACCTTTTTTAAAATTAATTTTTCTAACAGTAATACTTGAAAAAATATAATCTTTTATTTTATTAAGTAGATTTTGTTTCTTTGTTGGTTTGTTATATTGTGCTATTTCTTTTATTATAGTCTGAAAATCACTTTTTATTATTTTCTCATTTTTGAATGAATCCGACAGTAACTTTTCTAACTCTAGGAAAGTTTTGTATAATTCGCTATCTTCATTTAATAATAGTTTTATTTTATTTAATTTATCTTGGTGGGGTTGGTTTTTTTTAACATCTGATATTAAATTAAAATAATCTATAATAATTTTTGATGAATTATCATTATTTTTACTTTGTAAATTATGTAATTTTGATAATTGTTGTGATAATTCATTATATTTATCAAATAATATCTTATTTTTTTTTTCTAGACTAATGATTTTGTTATATAATCTGTGATTATGTTTTTTATATTGCTTCTTATGATAATTTTTATGATAGCAATATTGACATATTTTATATTTTGTCTTTGGTGGGTTTTTATATTTATAGGAAAAATTATTCGTAAAAATAATTCCTAGGGTTAGGGTAATTAAAAATAATATGTAAATTATTTTACCAATATTTCTTTTAGATTTTATTTTATTTTTTATCTCCTTTTTTTTCATGATAATAATTTATCTATTTGTGATTGATAATTATCACTATTAAAAATGTAAGATCCAGATACTAAAATATCTGCACCAGCATTTTTAGCAATTTTAGCTGTTTTATCATTAATACCTCCATCAATTTCTAATAGAATATCTCTACCAGAATTATTGATTTTTTTTCTAATATTTTCAATTTTTTCAATTTGTGATTTGAGGAAGTTTTGACCTCCAAATCCTGGATTAACTGTCATAACCAATATTAGATCTACTTTATCTAATATATAATCTAAAACATCCTCGTTGGTAGATGGTATAATTGAAATTCCACATTTTTTACCTAAGGATTTAATTTTTGATAAAACTAAATCAATATGTGTAGTTGATTCATAATGAATGGTGATTATGTCAGACCCAGCTTCAGCAAAAGAGTCAATATGATTTTCGGGATTGTTAATCATAAGATGTGTATCAAATATCATATTAGAATTCCTGCGAATAGATTTAATCACATCTGGACCAATAGTAATATTTGGTACAAAATTACCATCCATAACGTCAAGATGAAGATATTTAATATTTTTACATTGAGATAAGGATCTAACTTCTTCTCCTAATTTTGCAAAATCAGCTGATAATATGGAAGGAGCTATTTCAATTGTCATTATTTAAACATTTGATTAAAGTTATATCATATATGACATGCTCCATCGATGATATTGATGGAGATGATGATAGCATCCAGCCATTAAATATGATATTTTCATGGTTATTTTCATATTTTTGATATTCCTTGATGGTAATTAATGTCTTATTTTCTGGCTTTTCTTCTGGGTTAGACTGCCAGCATTTATGTATTAATATCGATAGATTCTCAAATTGATATATTTCTGATATTTTGATATCTATTTCGGTAGTTTGAGCCATTATCTTATCTAAAATTTGTATTCTGGCGTAGTTCGTAAATTGACTATTAGGTATGTCCTTTAAGTATAGAACTGCTTTTTGCTTATTTACAAATTTTTCTACATTACTTTCCTGCGCTTTTAGGTTGTTCCAATTAAGGAGTAATAAGGCAATTAGTAGGATCTTAAATTTAGACATTTTATTGGGTTAGTTTAAGATGTAGGATTTTTATTTGGGTCCCAAGATTGATACTCTTTTTTAATTCTTGGTAAACTATTTTTATATTTTGTTCCAGTTAAGTTTGGTGTATGGATTTTTTGCCATGCATATTGAGTATTAGGAATGATTTTGTCATGAACATTGTGTAGCCATAGGTGCCAATTAGGAGGTATTTTAGAAGCTTCGGCTATTCCATTATATATGACATACCTTTTGCCAGATTTTGAAATAAAATAAGAGTTTCCAAATTCATCTTTACCAACTTGTTTAGTAAAAATCTTTATCAGTAGTTTGTTAAAGAAATTATTCATAATGTTTTATCCTAAAAAAGATTTTATATCACTGCTTTATTGCTTAAATTATTTTTTAGTAATAAATTTAGCATGATATATCGGTAATTGTAATTATATCAATTATTTTAGTCAATTTCAATTACTGGGAAATTCAAAGAAATTATATAAAAATACAGGAAATACTTATGAGTAAGATAGGGGTAGGTAGGAGTGATATTGACAATATCAAAATATTGTCAATATCTGTATAAAAATTTCTACCCATATGGGTAGGAATTTTTATTCACAACTATTATTAGTTGACAGCTTTTTTCAATAAATCACCAACTTTAAATCTGACAGATCTTCTAGCAGCAATTGTGATAGTTTCACCAGTTTTTGGGTTTCTTCCGGTTGTTTCAGCTTTATCTTCAGCAATGAATGAACCAAATCCAGTAAATTGAACCTTTTCATTTGACTTAAGACTCTCAGCAATAATATCTAAAACAGCATTAAGATTGTTTGCAGCTTCAGTTTTGGTTGTGCCAATTCTTTGTGCAAGCTCCGCGGCAATATTTGCTTTAGTTACAATAGACATATGTAATTAAATTAAAGTTAATTAAATTATAATTTACCATTATAATTTTAAATATAAATTGAGATATAGATGTTATACTATATTCCAATTCCAAAGAATTTTGCATTTCTAACTATTAAAAATCAAGATAAAATTACATTTTTGCTTTAAATATGTTTAATTTAGTTAATAATTTTAACTTTTTGCTAATTAATATTAGATATTTTATTGTAAAAATCATAATCTTTTGTTATTGTTTCGTATGTTAAAATATTTTTAAGATATTGTCTTAGTTGATGTCATAATAATAACTAAATTTTATTTTGGTCTGTAAAATATACTCTGAAATTAAGTTTTTACCAAAAGTGGGGCCAATTTTAGGGAATTATCTAGAAAATTTGGTCTCAGGTAAGCGTTGGATTGATATTTTATATCATCAGCCGGTCGCCTATCGTGCTAAAAAATATCTACCTTTTATATCTAATGTTCATGAAAAGAATGAGGTTATTTTAAAGGTCACCCCGGAAGAATACATTAAAACTAGCAAAAAATCAGCACCCTTTAAAGTAAGATGTTTTAGTGAAATTGGCTATATTTATCTTAATTTTTTTAAGATTTATCCAAATTTTATTGAAAAAAACTTTAAAATAGGGGAGGAAAAAGCAATTTCTGGTAAAATTGAGAAATTTAATAATATTTGGACAATTTCTCACCCAGAATATATTTTACCTGTCAGTAAGATTGATGAAATTCCTAAAAATCAGCTAATTTATCCTTTAAATGCTAAAATTACTCAAAAATTAATTAGTGATAAGATTAAATATATTTTAGAATTTATACCTAATTATCCTGAATGGATTGAACAGAGTTTTTTACAAGAGCAAAGTTGGCTTTCTTGGCACGAATCTATTGCTAATTTACATCAACTTTCTGGTGATAATCTTAATCCTAATAATAAAAATCGCCGCCGCCTATCTTTTGATGAGCTTTTGTCTATTAAGTTGGCTGAAAAAATTTATCATCGAAAAAATAAACAAAATTTAGGGCAGAAAAACATCCAAAATGGCAATTTAATCATAAAATTACTTAAAAATATACCTTTTGATCTGACAGAAGGTCAAAAACAGATTTTTGTTGAAATTAAAGATGATTTGGCAAAAGATGAGCAGATGTTTCGCCTTTTGCAAGGTGATGTTGGTTCAGGAAAAACCATAATTGCTTTGCTTTCTAGCCTAATTTTAGCTGAAAATCAGCGTCAGAGCGCTCTTATTGTACCAATTTCTTTATTGGCAACTCAACATTTTGAAAATTTATCAAAATTAACTAAGGATTTAGATATAAATATTGCACTTTTAACCTCAAAAAATACCAAAAAACAAAAAGAAAGAATCTTAGAAGATCTAAAATTGGGAAAAGTTAATCTAATTATTGGTACACAAGCTTTAATTTACGATGATATTATTTTTCAAGATTTGGGTTTGGTCATTATTGACGAACAACATCGTTTTGGCGTTATGCAAAGATCAAAATTAGTCTCAAAGGGTAATAATCCTGATATTTTAGCTATGTCAGCAACTCCAATCCCTAGAAGCCTGATGATTGCGCTTTATGGAGATATGAAAATTTCTTTATTAAAAGAAAAGCCAGCAAATCGCCTGCCAATTAAGACACAAATTATGTCAAAATCTAAAAAGGAACAAATTTATGATTCTTTGCATAATATTTTGTCTAAAAATCAAAAAATTTATTGGGTTTGTCCTTTAGTTGAAGATAGTGAAGAATCGGAATTGATTTCGTTAGAAACAAGATATCAGGAGTTACAAAATCATTTTATGCCAGAAGAAATTGCTATTTTACATGGCAAAATGAAGGAAAAGGAAAAAGAACAAATAATGGCTGATTTTTCTAATCCTGATGGGCAAGCTAAATTTTTGCTAGCTACTACGGTAATTGAAGTTGGAGTTGACGTATCGGACGCCACTGTTATGGTAATTGAAAATGCTGAAAATTTTGGTTTAGCACAATTGCATCAGTTACGCGGGCGTGTAGGTCGCTCAGAACTAGAATCTTTTTGTATTTTACTTTATGATTATAAATTAAGTAAAAATGGGCGTAAAAGATTAGAAATTATGAAAAATAGCAATGATGGATTTTTTATAGCAGAAGAAGATTTGAAAATGCGTGGTTTTGGTGAGTTGGTTGGTCTGAGGCAGAGTGGTCTTCCTGAATATAAAATTGCTAATTTATCTTTTGATTATGATTTGTTAGAAATTGCTGATATTCAGGCAAGATTAATGATGAAAAACATTTCTAAAAACAAAGACAACATTACTAATTTATTAAATATTTTTGGTCTTAAGGATGTGGTAGGAGTTTTAAAAGGTTAGAATAGTTACCTTTGCGTTGTTATAAAATTGTAGTTGACGGTTACTATAGTGTTGATTTTCCTGCAAGGCTTAAGAAATATTATGTTAACTTTAAATTTTTCTTAATAGCTCTTTTTACAAGTTCTTCATTATTTTTTAATTCTGGAGTTAAGTCTACTAGAAAATACTCTCGTTCTAACATAAAATTTTTTATCTTACTTTAATTCTTTATGAATTTTATTTGTCCTATTAGCTTATTTTAATTTTTATGATGCTTCAAAGGTTGTTTTATATTGTATATTTTAGATTTTATTTTTTAGTTCAAAACGCGAACCATTACCATAAAATATAATATTAAAATAATATTAAAAAACTTAAATTTAATGTTTGACAATTTAAAACTACCATCCTAGAATCAACTTTCACGTAATTGCAAATTTATCAATTACACGCTATTTTAAAATCGTAAATTTAGTCAATTGTCTTTATTAGACTTAAACTTAGAATTATCTAAGGTAAAAATATATAATAAAGGCGGTAGTACTTAACAAACTTAATCATAGCTTACGTTAGGAAAGCTAAAATCAAACTTAAGAGTTTGATCCTGGCTCAGAACTAATGCTGGTGGTATGCTTAACACATGCAAGTCGAACGAACTTTGGAGAGCTTGCTCTTTAAAGTTAGTGGCAAACGGGTGAGTAATGTATAAGAATCTACCTAGCAGTAAGGAATAACTTTGGGAAACTAAAGCTAATACCATATATTACCGTTTATTCGGGAAAGATTTATCGCTGTTAGATGAGCTTATATCAGATTAGCTTGTTGGTAGGGTAATGGCCTACCAAGGCAATGATCTGTAGCTGGTCTGAGAGGATGGCCAGCCACACTGGGACTGAGACACGGCCCAGACTCCTACGGGAGGC
>CERI01028815.1_pt1 | contig 20507 bp, 24 predicted proteins | sample 350261 | NCBI WGS metagenome assembly CERI01 (sample SAMEA2620979, study PRJEB7988) | marine metagenome | isolation source: saline water (ENVO:00002010), including
AGAGCGCCAGACTTTTAATCTGGTGGTCGTGGGTTCGAGCCCCACCACGAGTATTTTTTTTGTGTTTTCCATTTTATAAACTTTTAGAAATAAAAATAATACCTATAGGTTTTTATATATGAAAGTAGGAAAATATACCTATGGTCATGAAAAAATAAAACATATTAGTTTAAGAGGGGGAAGTGTTGATATAGGTAATTTCTGCTCTATTGCTACTAATTGCAAAATTTATACTGGTAAAGGAGGACATAGAAAAGAATGGGTGTCAGTATATCCTTTCGGTGTTCTTCACAAAAATATTTTTAATGGAGATAGTAATATTTCAAAAAGATATATACAGAATATTGACCCGGGAAATGTTATTATTGAAAATGATGTATGGATTGGACAAAATGTTACTATAATGCCTGGAGTTTGTATTGGTTCTGGTTCTATAATTGCTAATAATTCCCATGTCGTAAAAAGTTGCCCAGCATACTCAATTATAGGTGGTAATCCAGCCAAAATTATTAAAGAAAGATTTAGTGAATCTCAAATAGAAAAACTTTTAGAAATTAAATGGTGGGATTGGGATGATGATAAAATAAATAGAAATCTGGCATTAATAACAAATAGTGATATAGATAATTTTATTAATAATTATAAATAGAATTATCAAATATGATGGAACTAAGAGATTTCTTTCTTAAATATTCTTTTTTATAATATAACGGAACTTAAATCAATAGAATTATCAAATGCATATTCAAGACGTTTTGAATAATCTTGGATTCTTTTTACAAATTCATAATATTTATCAGCATCTTCTTGAGGAAAACTATATTCATTTCTTAATAAACTTTCAAACACGTCATTATTTACTTTTTCCATTATGAATATAAATACATCAAAATGCCCTAATATATCAAGTTCATTATCTTCTACAAAAACATCTGCTAAATGATTCTCATATTGCTCTAAATGTTGTCTTACAAAATTTATATCCTTCCAATTTGATTCATCTAATAATATTCTTCCGGGTGCAGTATCCGTTAATTTATAATCCAAATTATTCTTTTCCGATAAAATACCATATTTATTAAGTATTTTTGACCATTTTTCTATTTTATTTTTTACTTCAATTTCTAATCTGTCTCTCGATATTTTATTCTTCTCACAATATTCACCATAAATTCCTATTTCTCCAAGATATATAGTTACTCCTACTCTTTCTTCATCAACATTAGAATAATCATGATTATAACATGAATAACCTAATAATTCACCTAATTCTGTATTTTCTAATTCTTTCATTGGTTCTGGTATATGTTTAGGATCATTTACAAAAACAATACCTTGGTCTTGAGCAAAACTTTTTAAAAACATGTTTTCAGACAAATTTATTACAAAATCAGATTTCTCTTTGGTTTCTCGAAAACTTCTCATATAAAGATAGGCAGTGCGTCCTCCTTCTTTTACAAGTATTAAATTAATTATAGCTTCACGAATACTTTTATGACTTATTACATTATACAAATTCTTTAAAAAGGATTGACTTATTTCTAAGGCCCCGACCATTTTCTTAACTACTCTATCTATTTCAACGGTTCCTCCTTTTTTTTTATATCCAGATTTTTTTTTTAAAGTATATTGCTGTTTTTTTCTTGATTTATTCAATTCCATTACTTATATGTTTATATTAATAATTTAAAATTAGCCAAATAGAGCCTTATTTACTTAAAATAAAGCTTATTTTAAGCAAAATAGGGCGTATTTTGCATAAAAATCAAAAAAATGATAAATTTTTTACTCTAAAATTATACTGGGAGATTAATATAGAATAATAAAATATAGAATTGCGAAAAACAACACGCAATACTCCATTCTAAATGGCTTACTTCTCGAAGAACGATTCGCAGACCCTTAAGGATCTCTTCTCTTCTAACGAAGAGAAGAAGATTCTTAAGTTTTCTAAGGATTACAGTGGAAAGGATGTAGAGCATTACAATGCCTACAAGACTACCAAGACCTGGAAGCAGTTCCAGGCAAATGGTGGTAAGTTCAATGACATTGTCAAGTGCTTTAAGCTTAATAATCTTGAAATCAACTTCAAGAATATTGACAGCAAGGACGATGGCGACAATGTCAAGAACATTATCCAGAACTCCAAGGCATCTTATGAACAGGCTTTGAATGACAAAGCGATTAAGGCTGACCGCCTTAAGGCCGAAAATGCTATTAACAAGGCTCTGATTGCAGAGGACAAGAAGATGGCAAAGGCGGCTATTAAGGAATCGTACAAGATTCTTGCAAAATGTGAAAAAGAATGCAAGACTAACAAGCGCAAGCATTCTCAGATTATGAAGAAGGTTCATAAGGAAGTTATCCAAATCTTGAACGTCAAGGCAAAGAAGCTCAAGAAGGAGCAACAGGAGGCTAAGAAGGCCGAAAAGGAGGCTAAGAAGGCTGACAAGGAGGCCAAAAAGGCTGAAAAGGAGGCTAAGAAGGCCGAAAAGGAGGCCAAGAAGGCTGACAAGGAGGCCAAAAAGGCTGACAAGGAGGCTGTTCAAGATTCTGACAACAACGACTCTGATTCTGCTGATGCGCAGCAGGACCAGGAAGTCGTTGAGATGGAGCTCGAAGATCATGATGCCCAGGAATCCAAGTCTGACAACGATGAGGACTCTGGTGATGATGAGGATTTCGAGATGACTATCAAGAAGATGAAGCTACCTCAGCTCAAGGAAGAACTTAAGAAGAAGGGATGCAAAAACATCAAGGGAAATAAGTCCGAACTCCAGGCAAGACTACTTGCCTGTAATTAATAATTATAATGTATATAGATATATATACAAAATTAAGAAAAATTACAAACAAAACAAAAAAAAATTTAAAAACTAAAAGTTTTTTTTTAAACATACTCCAAATTATCCCACATAGAACATACAAATTGTAAGTTGTCATTAAAATAAAAAATACTTTCTGGCTTTGTAAATTCTAAATCGAAGAATTTAAAACTAATATTATGTACTTTAGGCATTTTGGCTTTGGCTAATATCAAAGAAGTATCATAATATAATTTATCATATAAACCATTATTATAGAAAATTTTATCAGTAAAATATATTAATTTCTCATTAATCGTAAAATTTGAGTCTTTACACCCACTTGTATAATTTAAGAAAAAATCAAAATTTTTATTTTTTGCTTCAAATATTTGGTTTATTCCAGATAATATATATGAAGTCTTATCTGGAAGTTTAAAAATATTATCAGCATCAATAGAGAGAAAATTTGAACTATAGTCCATAATAAGTGTTCCATATTCTTTTTTTTTATTTATAACATAAGTATTTATTTCACAACGAGTTACGGGAGATTTCGATACCAAACTAAACATGGGACTTGTACAATTATACATATTAATACTTAAATAATAGTCTTCCACTTCTTCATTTTTGTCTAAAGATATTTTTGTAGGTTCTAAATTACTTGTTGTTTTTGATAAATGATTGTTTAAATAATCAAATTCACTTGATGTTAATTTATAATTTACATATGTGCTACTTGAGAGTACTGTCGCAGGAGAATGAAAGTGAACACCTGAATAAGAATTATAAGTTGTTATAGGCAATCCAGTAATTAATGCGCGATAAAAAAATTTTAAAAAACCAGTACCAAATTGCATTATAAATATATCTTGTAATATATAATTAAGTAGTTTTGCATTATTAATCAATGCAACAATTTTATGCTGTAATTTTTGTAAAAATATCCCCAAATTCTTCTAATACCTTATCTAAATATTTTGAAGGTACAATCATAGACTTTTTTAATATTTCACCTTTAAAACATAAATAACATTTATTTTCTTCAAACACGGGTTCTATATCTAAATCAAATTCAATAAATTTAGTTCTTATATTCCCGCAAAATACATTATCTTTTACATCCCAAAATTGAGTCACCTTTATTCTTTGTAAATTATTAGGAAGAAAATTCAGTTTTCGAGAAGTTTTATAATAGGATATTACCTGAGGAAACATCATACATGAGTCAAATTCTGTTATATCCGGAGAAAATATACAGTCTTGGGCATTAACTATATCCAAATATTTGAAAAAAAATGTAGGTTCTGTTAAATATTCTAAAATATCTGATTTTTTTTTAAATTTTGTAGGTATTTTGTAATTTGCAATATAAGCGGAAGATGCTGAAATAATCAAAAAAATATGTTTTATATTCATACATAAATTATATTTAACTTTTCTTTATTAGAAAAATATTTATATTATGGATTTGGATTAAGTTTTATTAAGCAACCTTTTAAATGTTGTACAATTGCTGGAGCAGTTGTACAGCGTTTTACTTGATCCTTTGATATTACTCGGTTTTGAAATGCGAGCTTGCAATTTGGACAAGTATATCGACCATCATCATCCCTATTTATACTAACTCGTCCGTGATGATTTTTTCTAATTCCAGATTCGGGCGCTGCTGGAGGATTTTTGTAAAATTCTAATGCTTCACTATTATCTGCAGTAAAAGGACCATCTAAATCAGAACCCATATTTGTTAATGCTTCCACAACATCCGCATCCGTATCCATTTCGACAACCTCTTCTAACATAGTTGGTGTATTACTTCTTACAGATTGTACTGCATCTGCATCTTGCATAGCATCTACAGTAGTAGCTAAACCTTCTAAACCTGCTAAACCTGCTACTTCATGATCAAGATCTTGATCAGGCTCCTGCATACCAGCCCATTTCATTTTTGAATTTTTTTCTCGCTTTGACATCAAACCACGTTTCTTAGCATTCTTTTTTTTCTGTTTTGAAACACCCCCTAATGTTGTTTTAGGTAATTCGAATGATTCTTGTTGCGCCTTGACAAATTCAAAAAAATCATTAAAATCGTCGTTTATATGCAGACTTAATTCTGTACCTAATTTTTTATATTCATCAAATAATTCTATTATTTCCAATTGACTAATTTTTTCTTTATTACTTAAAACAGCAATTATACCATATATTTGATAATACTTTTGAAATAATTCATAATTACCCATTAATATATAAAATGATTTAATTTTAAAAATTTGTTTTTACAAGAAATAATGTATTTAGACGTGTTGAGGTTAAATACATTATTATTGTACATATTGTAATACTGACCATAGATAATACGTATATCAAACCATTACAATGTGTTACCGTCTTATACCGTAAATGTCTTTTAGATATCTTCGTAGGAGGGGGTAACATTTCATCTAATAGGTCTATATATTTTCCAGTCATTATTTAAAAATATATGGATAATTCTTAAGTATTGATATCCTATTGTACATATGAAAATTCCATTTCATCGATTGTTCTTTCATAAAGCCATTCTGGATCCGGTTCGGGTAATTTATATAGTTTTTTTCTATTGAGAAGGTAATCAACAGTTTTATATCGCGAAAACATCGGAATATATTTTAATATTTTTGTGATAATAACTTCGGGTAGATAATCAAAAATATCTCTTCCTATTATTTTCATATCACCATTCACCAAATACATTATTGAGTTTTTATATGTATTTAAGTCTTTTTCCAGTTGATATTTATGAACTGTACGTTCATATTGCTCCAATTTATATTTTTCTAATTCCCATTTAAAATTACCACTTGCCTTTGCAGTCCAATTATACTTTAATACACCCATTTTCTTTTTTCTTTATACTAACAAAAACTAATAAATATAATCATTTTTTTAATAAGTACATACACCTTTTGGTAATTCTATATTAATTAGGATATTTTCAATATTTTTTGTTAATTCTCTCAAATGTATTCTACCATCATTATCACTATCATATTCATTAAAAAATAAATCAACCAATGTATTTATATCTTCTACAGACATGCATGTATTTTCATCAATTTCTTTTTCTTTTACATCTAAATCTGATGTTATCAAGAATATATATTTTTTATCTTCTCTTATCATATTTGCATATTCATTTCTTGAAATATATCCGTCATTATTATTATCATATTTACTTAAATATTCCTGGAAGAATGCCAACTTTTCTATTAATACTTCTAATTGATTTTCTTCAATTACTCTAATCATTTCCTCTCTCTTTTCAATATCATTAATAAATAACATTGAATCATCATTTAACAATAAATTAATTGATAATAAAGCAAGTTCCACTTTATTATCAAAAATAAACTGACCACTAAAAATAAAATATTCTACAGCTCTTTCTAAACTTTCAATAGCATCTTGACGAGCATCTATATATTCTGAACTTAATTCACTTATTGGTGTATTTTCATAACAATATTTTATATTAAAACTTGCACGAATTGTTTCTGCTCTATTTCTTAGAGATTTTGTTTTACATCTCAATACAATTACCATATCGGCAAGATTTGTAAAAAAGAGTTTTGAACTTGGTAAGTCTGATAAATCAGAAACAGCCCATTCATCTTTTGGAGAAAATACATATCCAATTTCATAATTTGATGAATCATTAGATTTGAATACTGATTTATCCAACACTGTATATTTTGTACATTCACCCTTCTCATTATTATCATCATTTGGTTTCCAATCCCATGCATTACAATATGGATCTTCCTCACAAATTGGCACACATTTTTCAGCACTTTTACAATCAAATCGACCTAAGTCTATTGCATTACCAGAACTTGTAGAAATTTTATTATTTCCTTTTGAATGATCTATTATTCCGAAAGGTCGTTTAGTCATTAAAAAAAAATCAGCAAAACGGAATAAATCATATCTTGCTTCATTATATTTTGCATGTGAAGAAGATGCAGGTGGTATTTCCTCTTCTTGAAATTCACTTGTATTAGGTTTTTTAACTTCCTGTGGACCAAAGCTTATTTTTACAAATAAACTTGCTAAAAATAAAAGTAAAATAACTCCAATTATTATTAAATACATTATCATTAAGAGAGAAATAAATTCTTAAATTCTTCGATTGAATATACAGGTATTCCTAATTTTACAGCTTTTTTTGTTTTTGTTGATTCGCTATTCTTATCATGGGCTATTAATGCAAAAGTTTCTTTTGTTACCAAATTTTCAATAATACCACCTGATTTTGCTATATAATCAACTATTTCACTTACTTTACCACCAGTAAATACGATTAATTTTTTAGATAGTACATGTTTTGATTCGTCATCTGTCTCACTTTCGATTATATTATGATTCATATAATCTATTTTCATCTCATCTGCAAACATTTTAAACTTAGGGAGACCTTCCGTAAATTGAGTAGAATGTTTTACAGAAAAACCAGGAACACTCATTATCTTAGAATACATTTCTTCAGTCGTTAATTCATCTTTCAATATGTCAGGATATTTTTGAATTACTTGACGTATCTTCTTCTCGGCAATTCCACGACCAAATTCACTTGATAGAGCCATTAGTTTTTCAATTTTTATGTCACGAAATTTATTTTTTGTATGATTTTCGAAACCACTATAAATCTTTGAAGCAGTTTTTTCTTTTATACCAGGAAGTTCCAACAAATCTTCTTTTGTCATATACATTATTTCTGGAATTGTTCGAAAACCGGCATCACTAAACTTCTTTATGTTACCCGGGCCCAAACCATCTATTTCTAAACCATTCGTAAATTCAAGAGCTATACGCATTTGAGATTCGACATTCTTTCCAACAATAGCATCTACATGTGTCGCTGTCCATTCATAATCTACATTAGGCATATCTCCCGATTTTGATGGTTTTAATATTTTCTCAATATAAGGTATTACATCACCTCTTCGAACTATTTCTAATTTTGCACCTTTACCTATTTTATTCTTTTCAATATATCCAGCATTCTGGCCATTTACTTTTTTTACCTCAACATCACCAATCATTATCGGTTTTATATGGACGACGGGTTTTAAAATACCATGCTTACTTGTATTCCAGACAACTTTTAAAACTTCGGATTCACCTTTCTGATCTTCTAATACCATCTTAAATGCAACAGCATGTTTTGGATTCGGAGGAGGAATTGTTGTTTCATCTCGTTCATATACCTTATTATCAGTTATTATTATACCATCAATTGTATATTTTGAACTTTCACGCAAATCCGTTAATGTTTTTGAACAATATTCCACATCAACATTCTTTTTCAATTCATAATTTACAACTTCAAAACCAAGACTATTTGCTAATTCTAATTGTTCTAAAGGACTCGTGATTGGTTCTATTACCTCATATGCAACAAAATGCACATATTTCATTACATTTTTTTTTACTGTCTTTCGAGTTGTTAAACCACTTACAGTATTTCGAGCATTCTTAGCAGGATTCTTCTTAGTACCAAACTCATCTTTGTAATTTTTAAAATCATCATTTAAAATTATTAATTCACCCCTTACAACACAATCTTTATTAGAGATTTTCATCAAATTAGGAATATATTTTAATAAATTACTAATATTCTGACCAATACTACCATTTCCTCGAGTGTATAGTTGCGTTGTTTTTCCTTTTCTTACAAATAAAGCACTTACACCATCCAATTTAGAACTTATCACATAAGGACCTTTATACTTATTTAACCACTTCGCAAGTGTATCAATTTTAACCTTATCAAGAGAAGGCATCAAATTAGGCAATTTTACTTTTTTAGCGTCATCCAAAATTGGAGCACCAATTTCTGTTAAAGCAGGATGGTCCGGAGCAATCTTTTCCAAGTGTTCTCGTAGTCTATCAAATTCATTATCTGTCATAATTGGACTTGAATTGTAATAATGATCACTTGCTTTTCTAATTAAATTTACTAAGTCATCCAAATCCATTTCCATATAATTTGGATTAAATTCACTACAATCTTTCTTATATTTCAACTTTTTCTTCTCAACTTTTTCTTTGGATATTTTCTCTGTCTCGACAACTTTTTTATTCATTTTTTTTAGTATTACATTTGAATCAGATTCTTCTCCTTTTATTTTTACGCAATTTGCATTTTTACGATTTACTGCATCAACATATTCTAAATTTAGAAAATCGAAAATGTCTTTCTCAGAATTAAAAGATACATGCTCAGATGCTCCAGATAATCGATGCTCATTTAATGAATACCCTAAATTTACCGCATATTGTCTCATACCAACATTAAATGCCTTGGAACCAGTAAAATATAATATTGCAAAAGCATATTCATCAGGTGGAGAGTATAAGAAATCAATACGACGTGGAATACTTTCAGATTTACCAAGAGTACCAATTGTTAAACTCTTGGATGGACCCTTACTTAATACTTCCAAAATCAATTTTGATTTATTCACTTCATCTAAGAAAACCATAAAATCTTGTTTTGTATTACTTGTAAAGATTATATCGATATCACCTGATGATTTCGCTCCTCTTCTATAACTACCAACTATTTCAGCTTTGATTGATTTATTTTTTTTATTTAATTTATCAATTATACCTTGGATTATTATATTAAATTTATCTATTTCATCTCTTGGTATTCTCTTTTGTAAATCTTCAAAGTATTTTAAACCTATCTTCTGTTTATCATTTAACAGTTCTTGTTTCGTTTTTAGTTCATCAATTGTTTTTATCACTTTTGATAATTCTACTGCCTTTTTAGGGCCAACCCCATATATATTACACAATTCATGTATAATATTACTTTTTTCATTTTCTATTGCATCTATTTTTCCAGTTTCTACTAAACTTTTTAATTTTTCATAAATTGTATTACCTATACCCTTTACTCCTTTCAATTGCTCAATTGATGTTATATCATCTTTAATTGATAATATTACATCAGAAGCATTACGATACGCTTTAGCCTTAAAATTATATACTTTATCTTCGGCAGCTTTATTCTTACTTATTATTTCTAATCTATCAAGCGCCTTTATAAAATCATCATTCCATATTTTAGGATTCGCCATTGCAATATACTATTAACTTAATTTTTAATATTAGTTTTATGAATACATTTTTATCATTTTTTTATTTTTTATATTAATGACATCTATTAATACTCTTTTAAAAATACTATTCGGTCATAAAAATTATTTTTCTGTACAAATCAGAATGTACTACACATTCTTCTTTATTCTATATATATTGCATTTAATACCAAAAAATATATTCTTTACCATTTCAAAATTATTATATATGCCATTAATAGTAAGTATTATAGGATATTTTATAGTAAGTGCTTGTTTTATATATAAAGGCCAAAACATTACAAAAGTATTTCATATGGTACGATTACAATTCAACAATAATTATAACATTACTCATAAGAACCTTGATTTTTTTGTCTATTTATATGACGTTTTATTTAAATTTATTGTATTATATCTAATCGTAAAACATATTAATCCTAAAATTAGTTATGAAACGATTTTTGGTTCTATATATTTAATTCTTTATTTTTATTATTTCCCTTTAGATGAGACATATTTGGGGCAAAATATGAAATTTAATTCAATAGAATTTGCTATTATCCTTATTATCAGTTCTACTATAATGCAGTATATAATTTATAACTACTTTTCATGAGTAAAATAAAAAAATAACAGTTTTTCTTTCAAATTGAAAAGAATCAATGTCCATATTGCAGAACAGAATTTGACTATCAATTTAGATCTTTATCAAAATTATTATCAATAAATATTGCTTTATATAAAATGTGTAATATTAAAATCTGACAGATATTAATTATCACAATTTTGACTATAATTTCTTATTAAACCACCCTTCTTATTTATATAAGAATCTAATTGTTTATTATATTTTTTATATTTTGTTGAATTATCTTTAATAAATACATCTGGGTTTTGTTTATTTTTTTTATATTTTTGTTCTTCATTAATTGTAGATAATACAACTTTAGCTCTATTTTTATCTCTTTTATAATTATTCAAATTATTAATTGTTTTCACATAATCATCTTTATAATACTTCTCAAGAATTTTTTCAGATTTTGAATCAGTTATAATTACTTTTTTTCCAATAGTGTATCTATTATTGAAACCATTATTCAAGATATCATGCTTACCGTATTTTATTGCATGTAATAATTCCATGCGAGTATTATATTCGGATGTTATATCCTCTTTTTTAGACTTTAACTTACCAAATGAGTCATATATACTTTTTTTATTATTCTCTCTATAACATGTTATTACCGTCTTAGACGTTTCATCTGTTACATAGACTAATCCATTTCTTTTATAAATTAGTCTTCCATTTTTACCTAATTCTTTTTTACCATATTTTATTGCTTTTTGTAAATCACGTTTATCTATTTCACTTTCTTCCATACGTCTATATCCATGTGTAGTTGGATTTATTGTATAAGCACTTGTCGCTTTTGAAGTCAGGCTTATCGTATCACTATAATCATTATTAGATACAGATAACATCAACTCACGTAAATAACTATCCTCCTCCATCAAATTAATACCAAAGTTATATTAATCTAATATTTAATGAATTTATTCCTATAATCATTTTTTTTATTTATTTCTAATAAATTTGGTCACTAATCCTAAATAACACTAATCTTTATATATAAAAATATTGGATTACTATGAATCAAAATCAGAGTGTTGAACTACCAACCGCAGAAGCAATTTACCAAGATAATAACCATATACCACTTGGACATATAGTTATAGAGTTTTTCCCACAAAATGATTCAAGTGGAAATTCTATAAATGATTCAAGTGGAAATAGATTAATACAAATTCCATTTATGGAAACTGGTATTGTAGAAACATTTAGACAAGAACGAAGTCAACCAGGAGATATAATTACTGCATATAAAATTTTTAAATTAAGAGAAACATTGGCCCTTTTAAACATTGGTAATTGCATTTTATCACTTATTTGGATTGCATTTTTCCCTATTTTGAGTATTACTACATTTTTTGTTCATGGTTCTTCTATAATCACAATTATATATTTGATGAATCCATCACATAATACAACAATATATATCGTTAAATTGTTATATAAGATACATTTTTTTTTGTCAATATGTAAATTATGTGCAGGTATTTTATATATGTTTATTACAAATATAGGTTATATTCTTATATTAATACTGGGAGTACTCTTCTGTGATAATATTACAATAAATAATTTTCATTTATTAAAAAAAGAACTTGAATATTATACATCTGCACATTTCTCTCCTGGTATAATATAAATGCGTTAATATATCAAACATTATTTCATTTATTTACATTAACATGAAAACATTATTTTATATTACAATACTATTAACTAAAGTTATTAACTGTGTATCTTTTACACAACATAAATATATTAGAAGACATCAACCTATATATTCAAATATAGTAAGAAATGTCGATGAGAATTATTTGAGTGTAACTAAATCATCAATTACTATTGGAGATTCAATAATTGATTATTATGAACCACTTTATTCAAATAATAAAAATACTGATTCTGTATTATTTTTTACAGGATTAGACAGCATTATGCCGGGCGATATATATGGAGACTTTTTATCAACACTTTCATCTTTTAACAATGCAATATATGTTGCTTCATCAGATACTACCACTAATCAATATTTAATTAAACATATGATGACTCAATTTAAGTCAGTAACAGTTATTGGTCATTCAAGCGGAGGCATTGGAGCTTTAAAAATTACACAACAATTTGATAATATAACGAAATGTGTTCTTTTAGATCCAGTCGATAATAGTATGCTTAAAAAGAAAAATAAAAAAACATTTTTTGGATTTAATATAGATGATAATACTGAAATTATGGGAATGAATTTAGAATCACTTAACGTTACTAAATTATTTGATGTTAATGAAATTATATCACAAATCACACCAAAATTCACAAACCCTTTCACAAATCCATTTAAACAAAAATCTGTTTCATGTGATAACTTAGATTCGGTTTTGTTTATTAATGCGGATAAATCATATGAATGGAAATTTTTTCCTGTTACAGTGCCTTTTATACCTATTTTTGGTATTAAACCACAATCTATAGAAAACAAAACAAAGTATGTATTAAACGTCAATGGTTTTGGTCATGCAGATATCTTAGATAAATTATGGAGTAACACCATGCATGCTACCTTATGCAAAGGTAGCGAAGATAGAAATCCTCAAACATTGTACAATTATCAGGAATTTCTTTCTTTTGTTATTAAACAGTACATACAAAATACATTAACAAATGATGCTCCCAAAAATTATAGAAATAATGATATAAAATTTGATTTTGAAACTATTGTATAATATTGCGCTAAAAGATTATATAATTTATTTATTACTTATTTAATGTATTTAACATCATTTATTGTCTATAATAAATTATTACCATCGAAAAGAATTTATTCAAATAAAAAACAAATTACTAAAATGTTTATGAATCCATTACCAGGTATTGAAGTGGGTATTCCACTTAATATATTTCAGAATGTATTTACACAATTACATTATGGAAAGGATATTACAACTCCTCTTACAATTATGTTACAATTTAGTTTAGGATATTTTTGTTATGGACTTGACAGATTTTTAGACGCAATAGATGATGAAGAATATAAAAATGCAGGCGAACGCAAAATCAAATTATTTAATTACATCCGATCTAATAAAAATTATATTGCTACAACATTATTGCTATCTTATACATTTGTCATATACACTCTCAGTTTAGAACAAGAAACAAGACCGTTTATATTACTAATTATATCTACTCTACAATATAAAAATCTAAAAAAAATTTTTGGAGAATTTAAAGCACTATACATTAGCATCGCATGGATGTGTGCAGCAGTACTCATTCCATCTATTATGTATGAACATAATTATTCTATTCTTGATTCACCACAAGATTATCTTCCTGGATTTCTTACTCTTTTCTCATCAAGTAATTACGCAGATTCATTAGATATAGAGGAGGATAAACTTAATGGTATTAAAACTTTACCAGTTTTAATAGGTCAAGGACATTCGGACATAATAAATATTTTTTTGTTAGGAGCATCATGTGTTATATTTGGTTCAAATGAGCATTTCATTGAAAGACCATTGGTTAATGGCCTTTATGAAATACAAAATATTGCATTGTTATCAACTATTATACTTAAAAATGTTACAAATGTATTATAATTTATACATTATAAATATTTACATTTACACAATAATCAACAGATATTCCTCTATAATTATTATTTTCACAAAAACAACATAAAGGATTCTTAGTAATTTCATATTCTATATCAGACGTTACTATTTCATTACCTAATCTTTTTTTTAGAAATGGTACATATAAAATAGGAATAACGATTATACTAATCATTTTATCCTTTTTAAATTCACCACTTACACAACTCCCATTACATTCTTTAATAATATTATTTATTTTGTCATAGTTTTTCTTAATTGATTCTTTACTTCCAATTATTTCTATTTTCTTTTTACATAATTTCATTAATATATTATCTATTTTAAAGCATATGATTCACTAAATCATGATAGGCAGACAGTATTGTACCACCAGTTTCATCACCATGTCTGGCTATATCAATTAAATTAAGTATTATCTCTTTTTTTAGTTCTGTGGGAAGTTCTGTTTGACTTAATACGAAATTTATCATCTTATCATTTGTGTGTAAAACAATATGCCCAACCGAATCCGCTTTAGCTAACATAGATGTTGACCATTTTACTAATGATTCACCTACCATTTTTTTCTTCTCTTCAGGAAGATTTTCAAATATATTGAATAATATATTATTATTTACTACTGAATTACTATTTCCATGACTCATATCTACCACATGTGGTGTATTGCCATTATCAATTAAATCTGTATCAACACCATACCAATTTTCTCCTGTCACCATACATTTTTCATTACCACATATTACACAAGAAGGATTATTATTATTTATAAATGATTTTACAGGTAATATTAAACTATTCGATACAACACAAAATAATGATATTAAAACATATTTTAAATTATACATTAATTTTAATTAATATTTTATTGTACAAAACGTTGTACGCATTTATTAATATGTTTTTATTAAATATATTACATCATGCGGTATTTTTTTATCAAATCCACAAATATTATAATTAATATATTGTGATAATTGTATCCTATTTATAAAATATTCTTTCGCATATTCAGGAAGATTAGAATTGTTTATTATATTATCAATAAACAAATCACCATACCTATTAAACTCACCAAATATATCAAACATATATTTCATTATCTGAATTATCATATAAAGATCGTCTGAATAATTCACTACAAAAAAAACAAATAACATTTCATAATCTATAAATCGATGACCAATATACCACTCTACTTTTAATTTAGACCACTTATTTTTTTTGAAATAGTTGGTATCATTTGTTAAAATTGCCTTTACATTATCATCTATATAGTAATAACGTCTCTTATTTAATTTTTCTATTGGTTCATATACTTTTGTGAATCCGTTTATATTTGTGTCTTCATTTAAATTATCTCTTTCTTCATCACCTAAATTTGAATTATTATTGTCAGATACGTCTTCAACATCTAAGTCGTTAAATTCATTTATGATATCATGACCATCTTCATTATCAAATTCGCCATTTTCAGAGTCACTACTATCATCGGGTATATTCATGTTAAGATATTCATCTGCAATTACATCATTATTTAGACCATTATAAGGAGGTAATATATTTATATTTTGAAAAATTGAATCCATAAAACAATCACTACACAAAAATAATAAACCATAATTTCTTAAAGTACAATGTGGATTAAAAAATAAATACATTGGATATGTCTTCCATTCAATTAATCTATTACAAGAACTACAAGGATACATAGTCACTTGTGGTAAATCACATTTTTTTCTCATACATATACTACTTTTTATTTTTCTCTCTATAATTTTATTAATTAGACATTTAAGATAGATATAAACCCATATCCTTCTTTATCAAAGGACTATCTGTTATTTTTATACCACAATATGGTTTCGGTTTTTTATTATAATCTACTGAATTATATATCTTCCACTTTATTGCATGTGCGAGTATAAATTTAAAATTCTCCCAAAACTCCTTTTTATGACCTATTGATATTGTCATTATATGTGCTAATTCATGTAATGCAACAAATGTTATTGTATTTAAATCAATTAATTTTTTTGTATTATTACGAGCTCTTATACATAACACTATCCTTTCACCTTTATTTAGACTATAACTTGTTTGATTTAAACGAGGTATAGATTCACGAATCTCATGATTCTTAAATCTCTTTTCTAACAAATTAACGCGAGAATCACTGTTTCCATATTTCTTTTTTAATCTTAATACTAAATCTTCTAAACGCATATTTACAGTTGCTATTAAATCCGCAGCTTCATGTTTATTACTTTCATTACGAACAATATAAGTATTATTATCGACGTTTGAGCGAACATATACTAATTTCGGATTATGCCAAGAATAAAATAAATACCCAACCAATGCAAATATTGCTATTGTATATATTACAGAATACATTACTAATACTAAATCTTTTATTATTTTTTATTTTCATTTTTTATTTTCATTTTTTATTTACTTACGCCATTTACGAGCACATTGAAGACAAGTTATAAATACTGTCTCAGCTTCATCAGCACTTCGAGTCTGCATTGTATAATATGTTGTCTTATTTCCTTTACATCTTGCACAGGTAAATTGTGTAGTAGCCTGACCATAATCAATTTCTGACATTACAGAATCACGTTTCTCCTTCTCTTGAATTATTTTCTCCCATCTTTCAGGATATAATTCACGAGGCTTCATAAATACTATCTCATGAGGAAGAAAATCACCAGCCTTTAACTTGTTTATTAGACACGTGTTTTTAACATAACATGTGGGAATTAAATTAGAACATACTTGCTTCAATTTATTCTTATAAATTTCTTGAAAATACATATTCTCCCAATGACAAGATTCGTGACGTTTTTGACTTTTCCAAATTGTGTAATTAAATATACCTCTCTCCAAGTTACGACTTATATAACTATCATTTATTACTTCCTCCAACAATTTAAGAGATATTTCACGTACTTTTCGACCTTCCATTATCATTATTATATTATCATAGTTAGTGTTAAATGCTATCATTTTTTTCCCTCTCTATATATCAATGAGACTTCAATTAAAAAAATTTGATATGTCTTCCATTGCGCCGGACCAAGTAGTTGTTATGATTGGAAAAAGAAATACTGGGAAAAGTTTCCTTGTTAAAGATTTATTATGGTATCATCAAAGACTCCCTGTAGGAACTGTCATATCTGCAACAGAAGCGGCAAATTGTTTCTATGGTAATATGTTACCACCTATTTTTATACATAATGAATATAACGAAAGTATTATTCAAAGACTTATTACAAGACAAGAAAAATTAATATCAAAAAAAAAAATTGAAGGACATTGTTCTAAAATAAATCCAAGTGCATTCCTTATATTAGATGATTGTTTATATGATAATTCATGGACTAAATCTAAATATATACGATCATTATTTATGAATGGAAGACATTTCAAAATGTTTTTTATTATTACAATGCAATATGCTTTAGGAATACCACCTAATCTTAGAACTAATATTGACTACGTATTCATATTAAGAGAAAATATTGTTCAAAATAGAAAAAGATTGTATGAGTGTTATGCAGGAATGTTTCCCACTTTCGAAGTATTCTGTGCCGTCATGGATCAATGTACTGAAAATTATGAATGTTTGGTTATTAATAATAATGCTAAAAGTAATCGCATTGAAGATCAGGTTTTCTGGTATAAAGCTTCAGCTCATCCACCTTTTAAGCTTGGTAACCCCGCTATATGGGCATATAGTAAAAGAAACTACAATGGAGCTATTAATCCAAACTCGTCAGAACATGATAGAAACTGGGACCCAAGTGTGTTTGCTAAAAAATCAAAAACAACTATCAATGTACATAAATATAATTCATTTCTTTAAAATTTAAAGAGAGGTTTTTTTATTCAATTATAATATGTCAAGATTTTTACTTATTCGCAATAAAAGTTTTTATAAAAAACATAACATTTACTGTCTCGGCAATACTAAAGATGCTATACCAGAAGAAAATTGCATTTTATTTTTAGGCTCACATGGAAAACCAGTTCATACAGCTAAACGGGCATTTTCTTTTTTTGAACATATTCGTCGAAAATCACAATATAAATATATTGTGATAGTTGGAAAAGGAGATGGGAATCCTTGTGAAATTATTAAGATGGTACAAGATAAGCAATCTACTATTCCAGAAAATATTATTAATATATATGCAACACATACAAATTTTGACCATCCGATTATTAAATACTTGCCATTAGGAAGTGATTTTAGATCAATAGATAGTTTTCATAAAGGAGACCCAACAAATACAAATAGAGATATTTTATGTTATTGTAATTTCTCAACAAATACACATGGGTGTAGACTCAAAATTTATAATATTCTTAAAAATTTTAATCATATTAGTATTGAAAGTATGAAAACATTTCTTAGATATTCTATATCAAGAGACGAATTCTTTGAAAGACTATCAAGATCTAAATTTGTTATATGCCCAAAAGGATTTAATCTTGATTCATATCGTTTCTGGGATACATTATATTCAGGAGCTATACCTATTGTTGTTAAACAACAATTTCATAATTTAGATTTATTCAAAAATTTACCAATTCTTTTTTTAAATGATGTAGAAGAACATAATTTATTAACAGAAGATTTCCTAAATAAAAAATATGAAGAGTTAAAACCACGTATTAAACATTCATATGAAGAACTCGACTTCGATGCTTTCATTGAAAATATGAAAAATGACCTTAAAATAAATTCATAAAAAAAAACTTTACTCACATTAATAATTAGTCATATATCCTAACTTTTTATAGTTCGCCAAACTAATACCCATCTAATGGTCGCTTTGTCCTGAGTGTTTTTATAACAAACATAACTCCGATGCGCAGATTTACTTTTCGGTAATCCGCTATGTAAATTGTCTTTTACATCAGAGTAGGGCAACACTCGTGTGACTGAACCATTACCTGTTCGAATGGTACAGTGATAATAACCATCACTATTAATAGTCCTTTTTCTTGGCCCATTCTTCTTTCTGAATTCCTCCTCGACTTTCTTTACATTTTCTATTCTTCACTTATTCTTTTTTAATTCAAATAAATACAAATTTCATTTGTGTTAATTATAATATGAGTATCTTAGAATTAATATTAACAAGAAAAAAACATTTGATAGAAAGTTTAAATGAAGAACAAAAAAGAGAGGCTATTTCAAATATGACATCTTATGACCTTATGCTTTTTAAGAGAAAATACGAAGTGCAATAAACCCGTTTTATGAAAACTTTTTTTCAAGTTTTAAAATTTCTTTTCGATGATTATTCAATAATTCTCTCATACTAATTGGTTTTGATTTTGTATCCTTACTATTTGAACAAATATTATATGGACGGTAGTCTCTTCCCATATCACATCCATCAGTTTTTATGTACAAAGTACCATTTGAATTAAAATCACAAATTTCTCCGACAATTCCATCGACAAATACTTTTTCTCCGACTTTCGAAAATTGATTTCGAATAGGGAATATTGCAGATTCATATGCATGCTTACTAATTATTTCTTTATATTTTACCTGAAATCTGTTTTCACAACTCATGATTTTAACCAAATAGATATCTTTTTATATTAGTAGTTTTGACTTAGATTTTATAAAGTATCATTTTTATTACTAAAAAAATGATAAAAAAATGATACTGAATAATATTATTTAAGTATATATATATAATATACTATTAACAATATGTGCCGCTCCGACAATATCGTTTCTGCTCTTCAAAAGCGTATGGATATTAATAGTTCCAAAGTAGTTCACCGCTCCGAATAAATTCCCATCACATTATGCAGCAGTTGTTATATCTGGAAAAGTATTATCTATTGGTGTTAGTGGTCTCGCAGGTTGTTCAAAAATATGTAGAAATGCTGTAACAAGGCATGCAGAAATGGATGCAATTAATAAAATTAAAGATAAAAATAGATTAAAAAAAGCAAGTATATGGAGTGTTCGATGGAAAAAAGATTGTAATGGAAACTATTCTCTTGCAAATGCAAAGCCATGTTTGTACTGTCAAAATGTAGCAAAAAGTTTTGGTATTAAAACTGTATATTATAGCAACGATAATGGTCACATACAAAAAGATACTCCAGACAATTTAAATGGAAAATTAACAGCAGGAAGTGTATTGCATTTAAAAAATGAATGCAATTATAATTCAGTAAAATTTACACCAAATAAAAAAGCCAAAAAAGAAAAAAAACAACATCAAAATGCAAAACGAACTCAAAATACAACAAAACAAAATCAAAATACAAAACAAAATCAAAA
>CERI01284303.1_pt1 | contig 20499 bp, 21 predicted proteins | sample 350261 | NCBI WGS metagenome assembly CERI01 (sample SAMEA2620979, study PRJEB7988) | marine metagenome | isolation source: saline water (ENVO:00002010), including
TAGGACGCCACCCTTTCACGGTGGAAATACGGGTTCGAATCCCGTAGGGGTCAGGTTAGTTTAGCAAAATACTATCTTAATTTTAACTTCTCTATATTAATGAATAACATTATTATATAATTTTACTATAATATAGTTCAGGTTAATATTTTTTATTCTCAAATTGCAAAAAATTGTTATAACAACTTAGTCTATAGTTCATATGATTGATTTAATAGATTAATTAAATAAAGAGGTATTATATGATTAATCTATTATCTTTTTCTTTGAATATTTAAATAATTGCCCATTTGAACGTCGGATAATTTTCTAAAAAAAGTATCGATCTGATGGCCAGATAGTATTTTATTTAGCGTAAATTAATTATGTTTAAGTTTATAGCATGTTACTAATTCCACCATGTATTTCTTAAGTTACATGATCAATGTCTAAACCCCATTGCTACAATATAATTTTCTTTAGATTCTTTTCTTGATGATTTTGGTTTAAAATGTTTGACAATTTTAAAATTATCTTTAAATTTTTGCAACAACTCTTGATCCGAACCACCCTGAAAACTCTTACCAATAAAAATTCCACCCTCTTTTAGGAATTTAATAGAAAAATCTAAACACTCTTCTAAAAGAGAGATAATTCTAATATGATCAGTTGTCACATCACCACAAGTATTTTGCGCCATATCCGACATAATAATATCACATTTTCTACGACTCTTGAAATTATTTTGTAGAATATTTTCAATAATTTTAATAATATTAGGATCAGTAAAATCTTGTTGTATAAATTTTACACCTTCAACTTCTTCCATCTCTAATAAATCAAGTGCCAAAATATTACCTGAATTTTTTAAAGCCGCAATTTGACTCCAACCTCCCGGTGCTGCGCCAAGATCAATAATAATTTTATTTTTCTTAAAAATTTGAAATTTTTCATCAATTTCAATAATTTTAAAAGCAGCGCGTGAACGATAATTTAATGCTTGAGCTTGTTTTACATAAGGGTCGTTTAATTGACGCGAGAGCCAACGAGAAGAAGAGTTGGTTCTGCCTCTGGCTGTTTTTAATTTGGTAAATTTATTTCTTATATTTTTTTGCATCTTCTATGATCATTACGGGAATATTGTCTTTTATTGGATAAGATAAGTTGCATTTTGGGCAAATAATTTTATCCTCCTCTTGAAACACATTGCCCTTACAAATTGGGCAAGCCAAAATTTTTAATAGTTTTAGATCTAAATTTTGCTTCATTAGTTGTATCTTTTAATATTTGACTAAGATAATTTAAAAAATTATATTTGATAATTTCGATTTTGCAACAAACCCAATGTATTTAAAAATAAAAAACCTATTATCGCATATTGTTAAATCTTTAAAATATTCTATTATAGACACCGTCCTTCATGATGGAGTAGAACATGCTGGTTATTTGGCATTCTTATTTATTTTATCTCTTTTTCCTTTTTTGATTTTCTTTGTTTCAATTATAGCTCTAGCTAGTAATTTGGATAGTTTTTCAACCATATTTTCTCAAATGGCAAATCAAATTCAGGATACTGACATGATTAGCTCATTAATTAATTCTATAGGAATTGAAAAATTATCTTCAGCGGTAACACCTAGAATTGAAGAAATTACCTCTGGGCCACCACAAAGTGTATTAACAATTGCCTTTATTGGCATCATCTGGACAGCCTCCTCAGCTATTGAAGGTATTAGAACTATTCTTAATAGGGCATATCGTATTGACTCTTTACCACCATATATATGGCGACGCTTATTAAGTATAGGACAATTTATATTCTTTGTTTTTTTTCTACTTATAGTGTCATCAATTTTAATAACATATAGCTTTTTTGACATATCAAATTTTAATCAAAATTTAATATCTCTAAAAAAAATTATTACAATATTAATATCTATTAAAATAATTGCTTTTATTTATTATGTTATACCTAATACCAAACAAAAGTTTAAAAATACTCTACCCGGCGCGTTAATATGTGTTATTTTATTTTGGCTAATTTTAAAATTATTTACCATATATTTACAAAATTTTAACCAATTTAACTTATTATACGGTAGTTTAGCGGGTATAGTTGCAACCTTAATGTTTTTTTTCTTCGTAGCTTTAGCATTTATAACAGGTGCTGAATTTAATTATCACTTTAATAATAAAAAGGATAAATAATAACGAAAATATATTATATCATTTCTTACCTTTAAAGCTACTTTTGTTATAAAGAAATATGTATAATAACTTTTAAATATCAGTATAAATTAATAATTAATTAAAATGAAGTTTCCTCATTGGCCGTCACCAAAAGGATATAGAAATATCAAATTTGGCCTTGACAGAGTTTATAAATTACTAGAAAGATTAGGTAACCCACATTACCTCCTGCCCCCAACAATTCATATTGCTGGCACCAATGGCAAAGGATCTAATATTGCTTATCTTGATGCAATTTTTACTGATGCTGGCTATAAGGTTCACAAATATATTTCACCACATTTAGTTGAATTTAATGAAAGAATATCTCTTGCTGGAAAGCAAATTGATGATTCCTATCTCACCAAAATATTAAATGAATGTCAAAAAGCCGCCGAAATTGAGCCAAAAATTGAAGTAACATTCTTTGAAGGTATAACAGTTGCTGCATTTTTAGCTTTTTCTAAAATTAAAGCTGATATTTTACTATTAGAAGTTGGTATGGGAGGAAGGCTGGATGCAACTAACGTCATTTTAGACCCAATTGCAACCATCATAACTCCCATCTCCAATGATCATCAGGAATTTTTGGGTAATTCTCTAGAAAAAATTGCATTTGAAAAATCTGGAATTATAAAAGATAAAATACCAGTAATTATAGGGAAGCAAGAAGAGTCAGCTACAAAAATTATTAGCTATATAGCTCAAAAGAAAAAATGTCCTCTTTATATCTTGGGCAAAGATTGGAATGTAAGCGAAGAAGATAATAATATTAAAATAAAAATTAATGACCATAAAATAAAATTACCGCTACCATCGTTAGTTGGTCATCATCAAATAGAAAATGCTAGTACGGCAGTTGCAGCAATTTTAGCACAAAACTCTATTGAAGTTTCTGACCTAAATTTAATACATGGCTTAAAACAAGTAAAATGGCCAGCTAGGTTAGAAAAAATTGAATCAGGTCAATTAGTTAAAAAAATGGTCAAGAATTATGATATATTTCTTGATGGTGGACACAATGAAAATTCTGCAAAAGCAATTAGCAATTGGATTATAAAAGAAAATATCAATTTTATCAAAAAAGGAATCAAACCTCCTCCTACCTATTTAATCTGCGCTATGTTAGAAAATAAAAATATCTTTCGTTTTCTAAAATATCTTTCTGGTAATATTGATTTTGCAATCGGCATGGAAATAGATGGAGAAACACAGACAAAAACATCAGAAAAAATTGCTAAAAATGCTTTGGAAGTAGGTATAAGAGCCATAGATGCCGAAAATTTTGAACAAGCATTTTATTATATCCAAGCCATAGACGGAGATAATAAACAAAACAAGAGAGGATTTATTAAAAAACTAAATCCATTTAGGAAAAAGAATAATGCTAGAATTTTAATTTGTGGATCATTATATTTTGTTGGTCAATTTATGGAAAAAAATGCAGAAAAAAAACAGACCAAAAAGTAAAAAAGAAACTAAAAAAGAAAAGTTACAATCTGCTTTGCGACAAAATTTATTAAGACGCAAAAAATCAGATGATAAAAATAATAATAAAAACAATGCATAAAATAGCTTTCCAAGGATCATTCGGCGCTTATTCTCATTTGGCATGTAATGAATTTTATCCAGATTATAAATCAGTCAAGTTTCGAAGTTTTAAAGAGGTGTTTTCAGCAGTTGCAAATGAAGAAGTTGATTACGGAATTTTACCATTAGAAAATTCCTATGCTGGACGAGTTTCTGAAATCCATAATTTACTACAAAATAGCAATCTTTTTATTGTTGCTGAACATTTTCTCAAAATTGAACATAATTTGGTAGGAATTGCAGGAGCTAAAATTGAAGATATTCAAAAAATATATTCTCACCCTCAAGCGCTAATGCAGTGTGGTGAAAATATTGATAAAGATATTGAACAAATTAGTTATAGCAATACAGCAGAAGCAGCCAAATTTATTGCTAATAAAAACGACAAATCTTTGGGAGCTATTTGCTCAAGATATGCTGCTAAAATTAATGATTTAGAGATATTGCAAGAAAATATTCAAGATAGTAAAAATGACAATATGACTATCTTTATGGTCATTTCAAAAAAATGTAGTAAGATTGATCAAGAAAGAAAAATTATAACCACATTATCTTTTACTATCCGCAATATTCCAGGTGCTTTATATAAATCTCTTGGAGGATTTGCCACTAATAATATCAATATGATCAAATTAGAAAGTTATATACCTGGGGGAATTTCCCAGCAAGCAAAATTCTTTATTTCTATCGAAGGTAACCCCGAAGATAGAAATGTTGCTTTAGCACTTAGTGAATTAGGATTTTTCTCTAAGACTACTAAACTAATTGGCATTTATAATGCCGATCCAAAAAGGGTTTAATTATGAGTAACACCAATTATAATTAAAAATGAAAATAGCAATTATTGGCTCTGGCATATCAGCCTTAGCAGCAGGTTATTTTTTACATAAAAAATATGATCTAACCATTTTTGAAAAAAATGACTATATTGGCGGCCATTCCAACACAGCTAATATTAATTTTGATCGTAAGAAAATAGCTGTTGATACTGGTTTTATTGTTTTTAATTTTAGAACCTATCCCAATCTAAAGAACCTATTTGAAAAATTAGGAGTTGTAATTGAAAAAAGCAACATGTCCTTTGGTATTAGGGATTTTGATCAGAATTTTGAATATAGCGGTAATGATTTAGGAGGTTTATTTGCTCAAAAATCCAATATTTTTAAGCCAAAATTCCTTAAAATGTTGTTTGATATTGGTAAATTCAATAAGGAAGCTATAAAATTAGTCAAAAATAATAATATTTCTAACAAAACTACCTTAGATAAATTTATTACTGATTTAAAATTAGGAGAATATTTTAAAAATTATTATCTTTTCCCTATGGCTGGTGCTATTTGGAGCTGTCCTTTAGAATTAATTAAAAACTATCCTGCTAAAAACTTTTTACAATTTTTTTATAATCATGGTCTTCTGACAATTTTTAATCAACCACAATGGTATACCGTCAAGGATGGATCGCAAGAATATATTAAAAAATTAAGTGCTGATTTTAAAGATAAAATTAAATTGAATTGTCAAATTACAAAATCTAAACAAAAAGGAAAGAAAATTATTTTAACTGACAAAAAAGGTTGCGATTATGAATTTGACAAAGTAATTTTTGCTTCTCACGCTGATCAAACTTATAAAATTATAAAAGATAAAACTAAAGAAGAAAAAGAAATTTTATCAAAAATTAAATATAGTAAAAACATAGCTGTTTTACATAAAAATAAAAATCAAATGCCTAAAAATAAAAAAGCTTGGGCTAGTTGGGTTTATTTATCTTCTAAAAAGAATAATCAAGCTTCTTTGACCTATTGGATGAATAATTTACAAAATTTAGGCACTGATAAACCTCTTTTTGTTACTTTAAATCCTTTTAAAAAAATTCCTAAAAAAGATATAATTTCTAGCTATGATTATGAACATCCAATTTTTAATTTAGATGGGGTAGAAGCAGCAGCAAAATTAGATATGATTCAAAATAAAAGAAATATCTATTTTTGTGGTGCTTGGACTAAATATGGTTTTCATGAAGATGGACTTAATTCTGCTATTAATATTATGAAATATTTTAACATTAAGAAACCCATTTAATATGTTTAAATATTTTCACAAGCCATTTTTAATTAAGGGAGAAATTATGCATCATCGCTTTTTCCCTAAAAAAAATTCTTTTAAATATGATAGTATTTATATTTCCTTTCCTATTTCTTGTATTAATCAATTAAAAAATAAGTTATTTTCTTTTAATAAATTTAATCTTTTTAGCTTTTATAACAAAGACTATGATCAAAATAATTCAAAATATTTAACTAATTGGTTACAAGATATTTTGCAAAAAAATCAAATAAATAATATTAGAAATATAATTCTTTTTACCCATCCTAGAATTTTAGGTTATGTTTTTAATCCAGTTAGTTTTTGGCTATGTTTAGATAACAATAATGATTTAATTGCCGTTTTAAGTGAGGTTAGCAATAGAAACAAACAAAAACATAACTATCTTTGCGTTAAAGAAAATATTGAGCCAATAAATTCTAATGAATGGTTAGAGGCTAAAAAAGAATTTTATGTTTCTCCTTTTATGGAAATTGAAGGAAAATATAAATTTAAATTTGAAAGAAAGGAAAATAAAATGAATTTTTATATTAATTATTTAGTGGATGGTAAATTAAAATTATCAACTTATCTAAAATGTAATTTTATTGAATTTAATGCTAGAAATTTAATAATAAATTTTTGTAAAATTCCTTTTGCAACTTTTAAAACAACAATATTAATTCATTATCAGGCCTTAAAATTATTTTCTAAAAAGATTAAATTTTATAAATGTCCGAAGCAAATAAAAAACATAACAATTTCTGAAAATGGAACAAAAAATTCTTAAATATTTAGAAAAAATAAAAAGTGGTTATTTAGAAATCACCACTCCACAAAAAAATAGAATTGAAATTGGTGATAAAAATAGTAAAATTAAAGCTGATATTAATATTAATAGTTGGCATTTAGTTGACTTAGTCTTGTCAAAGGGAGATATTGGTTTTGGTAAAGCCTATATTGAAAATATTTTTACAACTACAAGTTTAGAAAATCTTTTGTCTTTTATTACTGCTAATCAACAGGAACTAGAACCTTTATTTCATAGTAATATTCTATATTCAGCCTTTTTTCAAATTAAAAATCTTTTTAAAAAAAATAGCCTTAAGGGTAGTAAAAAAAATATTGAATATCATTATGATTTAGGTAATGATTTTTATAAATTATGGCTTGATGAAACTATGAGCTATTCCTCTGGCATTTTTGATAGTGATAATTGTTTGGCAGAATCTCAAAAAAATAAATATCATAGAATTTTAGAAAATCTTAATAAAAATGGTGCTGATATTTTAGAAATTGGTTGTGGCTGGGGTGGTTTTATCCATGAAGCAAGTAAAAGAGGTTATCATATTAAAGGTCTAACATTATCCCATGAACAAAAATCATATGCTGATAATTTAATCAAAGAAAAGAATCTTAATGCCAAAATTTATATTCAAGATTATCGTTTAGAAAAAGAAAAATTTGATAATATTGTCTCTATTGAAATGTTTGAAGCTGTTGGCAAAGATTATTGGAATGACTATTTTGCTAAAATAAAAGAATGTTTAAAAAAAGATGGTAAGGCCATGATTCAAACTATTGTTATTGATGATAAATATTATAACAAATACCTTAAAACTTCTGATTATATTAGGGAATATATTTTTCCAGGAGGATTTTTACCATCACCAAATATATTTAAAAAATTAGCCAATGATAATAATTTAAGAATTATTGAGGAGTTCCAATTTAGTGATTCCTATAATAAAACATTATTGCAATGGTTAGAAAATTTTAATTCTAAAAAATTAGAAATTCTTAAATTAGGGTATAGTGAAAAATTCTTTAAAAAATGGCAATTTTATTTAGCATATTGTGCCGCTGGTTTTAATTGCAAAAGAACCAACATAGTACAATATTGCTTGGGACATGTGTAGACAATGATTACGAATTCCATTTGAAAAAACTAAAGGTATTACTAAGTTAACGCAACAAAGTTCCAACAACGAAGTTCCAAGAAAATATTAGGACATAAATATTAGCTATACATATGAATAAGAGGTTAATATTAACATCAAATTCTACGGCTTAGAATTATAGTATTGGCTCTAATTAGTAATTTAATTTAGAGTTTTATCCTAGAAAAAGAAAAAAATTAGGTGTAATTTATGTTAACAACATTAACCTAAAGCAATAATGCTTCCTTAAATTTCCAATTACCAATTAAAAACTACCGTAAAGATAAAATAATGTAGCAAATATGAAAGAAATAGTTATACTAATATGCATTATATTTATCTCTACCACCGTAAGGGCAAATAATATTATAAAAAATAGTAATTATAAATATTGTAATTTTCATAATTTTACTTATTTTTTCTTAGATATCTACGACATCTATCTTTGTGTTAATGAAAAAAAGTTTTTTGCTCAAGAAAAAATATATCAGAATAATTTTTCAATCATCATTCAATATAATATGAATTTTTCTAATAAGGAATTAGCTAAATCATCAATCGAAGAGATTAGTCGCTATTATGACATTAATGATTCAGATAAAACAAAATATTATCAAAAATTGCTTACTATTTTTCCAAATATTAAAAAAACAGATATTATTGAAGCCAGATATAATAATGGTATTACAAAATTATATCATAATCAAAATTTTACTGGAAAAATTAAAAATAATAAATTTAGTAAAATTTTTTTAGATATTTGGTTACACAAAAATAATAAATATCAGACAATGATCAAGGATTTATACCGCAATGCAATTAACTAATAAAAACCTTATTACCTATTCTTTACTAGGCTTTTGCCTAGCTTTTATGGGTTTGCCCCTATATATTTATTTGCCCAATTACTATGCTGATAATTTTAATATTAGTTTACAAAATATTGCCTTAATTTTATTTACCACCAGATTATTTGATACTATACAAGATCCTATTTTTGGCTTTTTTAGTGATAAATATTCTTACTTGAAAAGAAAAATTATTTTTTATCTAGCACCCTTTATGGGATTATCATTTTTGCTATTATTTTATCCATTAAATATTATCAATATTCATCTTTGGCTAATAATTATGTTAATTATCACTTTTAGCCTTTATAGCGCTGTTTATATTAATTATCAATCTTACGCAGTTAGCTTTAGTGATGACTATCATACTAAAACCAAAATTATCGCCTATCGTGAAATTTTCTTTATATCTGGCATTATCTTTGCTGCCCTTATTCCCGCTATCCTATTTAAAATTTTTGATGAAAAAACCAGCTTTTTAATTGTTGGATCTTTCTATTTCATTTTAGCAACTATTTTTGCGGTAATTTTTTATTTTTTTGCACCTCATAATAATTATAAAATTAAACAAACATCTAATTTTAAAAAAATATTTTCTAATAAAATTTTACAAAAATTTGCCTTGGTCTTTCTATTTAACGCTTTTTCTGCTGCAATTCCTGCTATTTTGATTATGTTCTTTGTTGAAAAAGTTCTCAATGCTAAAGATTTGATTGGAATCTTTTTGCTACTTTATTTTTCTGGCTTAATGATTGGTACTATTTTGTGGACAAAATTATCCAAAGCCCTAAACAATAAATCAAAAACTTGGCTTATTTCCATCTTTTTTACCTTAATCATTTTTAGTTTTTGTTACTTTTTAGGTGAGGGAGATATTTTATATTATAGCATTATTTGTATTTTATCTGGAATTGCTTTTGGTGGAGATTTTGCACTGGCTTTTTCAATCTTAACAGATATTATCCAAAAGGATAAGTTAGAAAACAACCAAACCATAATTTTTGGTTTTTGTAATTTTATGGTTAAAATTTCTTTAACTTTGTCTTCTTCTATTTTAATTTATTTTATAGGTTTTTTTGAGAATGATGTTAATTTACAATCAGGATTTATTTCATTTTCTTACGCTATTTTACCAATAATTTTCCGATCTTTAGCTGGCTTTATTCTTTATAAAAATTTTACAAAATAATTTTTACAAAATGAAAAAAACAATTTTATCTATTATTATTATGTCTTTATTTTCTTGCTCAAATATTACTCCTAAAACTTATGAAAATAATCATCCAAAATTAGATATTAGACAATATCTTAATGGCAAAATTAAGGCTTGGGGTATGTTAGAAGACAGATCTGGGAAGGTTACTAGAAGATTTGTAGTTGATATGGAGGGTAAATGGGATGATAATGAAGGTATTTTAGAAGAATATTTTACCTTTGATGATGGTGAAAAAAGTGAAAGAATTTGGACTATAAAATTCTCTGATAATCATCATTTTACTGCTACAGCTTCTGATGTAATTGGTCAGGCTAAAGGGTCGCAATATGGTAATGTCATGCAAATGGAATATATTTTAGACCTTGAAATAGACCACCAGAAGAAAACCAGATATAATGTTAAATTAGATGATTGGATGTATTTGCTTGATGAAAAAATTCTTGTAAACAAATCAGATATTAAAAAATTTGGTATCACTTGGGCAAGATTAACAATATTTTTCCAGAAAATAGATTAGTATAAGTAAATCATGCAAAATTATTATCAAAATAAAAATATTTTAATTATTGGCGGAAGTTTTGGTATTGGAGAAAATTTATGTTATAAATTAGACAAATTGGGAGCAAATCTAATAATTTCTGCCAGATCAAATGATAAATTAAATAATTTATGCCATAAATTAGAAGGCGATCAACTATCTATAAAATGCGATATTACAAAAAAAACTGATCTAAAAAATTTACAAAAGCAGATTTTTGATAAATGGACACAAATTGACATTATTATTTTTTGTGCTGGTATTTATCAACCAATGAATTTAAAAAATTTTAATCTTAAGCAAGCTAAGAATATTTTAGATGTTAATTTTAATAGCTTTCTTAGCTTTTTAGATAGTTTTTTAAATGATTTCAAAGAAGAAAGGATCAAACATTTGGCAGTAATTTCTTCCGTTGCTAGCTATTTTGGCATGCCCAACTCGCTTGCTTATGGTGCTTCTAAAGCTGGATTATCACATTTAACTGAAAGTCTTTTTTACGAATTAAAAAAATATCAAACTAAAGTGCAATTGATCAATCCAGGATTCGTAGAAACTCGCCTAACTGCTAAAAATAATTTTAAAATGCCTTGGATAATTTCTAGCCAAAAGGCGGCAAACATAATTCTCATAAAATTACCAAAAAAACAATTTGAAATTTCCTTTCCTTGGATATTTGTATGTATTTTAAAATTATTGCAAAAATTACCCTATAAATTAAGATTATTATTATTTAAATAAATAGTTATAAATTGCGTGCGACTAATTTCTAATTTTACAGTATTATTAGAAAATTACCTTATTTTCTCTATAAAGTGATTGTTAGCTATAGTGTGAATCTAGTTTGATTATTTTCATAATGTAGATTAGATAGCTAAATTAACTATTTTTATTTTCTACAATCATTTCCTTAATTGAACCAATAGCTTTTGCAGGATTAAGACCTTTAGGGCAAGTATTAGTACAATTCATAATTGTATGGCAACGATATAATTTAAATGGATCTTCAAGATTTTCTAACCTTTTAGAAGTTGCTTCATCACGAGAATCAGCTAAAAAACGATAAGATTGAAGTAATGTTGCGGGACCTAAATATTCATCTCCATTCCACCAGTAACTTGGACAAGAAGTAGAGCAAGAAGCACACATAATACATTCATAAAGACCATCTAATTTTTTGCGCTCTTCTGGAGATTGTAATCTTTCTTGTGATTTATCTTTAGGCTCTTCAGCTTGTAACCAAGGTTGTACTGACTTATATTGAGCATAAAAATGCGTTAAATCAGGAACTAAATCTTTGATAACAGGCATGTGAGGCAAAGGAAAGATTTTAATACTATCCTTGCAATCAGAAATAGGCTTGGTGCAAGCTAGTGTATTAGTACCATCAATATTCATAGAACAAGAACCACAAATACCTTCACGACAAGATCTTCTAAAAGTAAGAGAACTATCTTGTTCAGACTTAATTTTAATTAAAGCATCAAGTACCATTGGTCCACATTTGCTAAGATCAACTTCAAATTCATCAATATATGGATTATTTTTATCCTCAGGATTATAACGATAAATTTGAACCATCTTCATATTGTCAGATTTTGTATCTGAAGTAAATTTTGTACCAGCTTTTTTATCTATTTTAGAATTTTTTGGAAGTGTAAATTGTACCATTTCTTATCAAATAATTATTTATATCACTAGATTATTAGCAATTTATCCAACTGTCAATAAGTTTGATTATAATGCAGTTGAAAGAAGTTTATATATTAAAATGGATTAACGTTACCGCCAGATAGAATAATCAAAATATTTTTATTTTTAGCACCTTGGTCAATAAATTTTTTAGCACCAACTAAAGCTAGAATTGCTGTTGGTTCTATTTTCATATCAAGTAATTTTGTTAATTTTTTCCACCAAAAAATAATCTCTTCATCATTTGCAGTATAAATATTATCTAATTTTTTTATGTAAGGAAATGTCTTCTCTGAAATCCATAACGTTCTAGCCCCATCAGCTATAGTTTTGGGAGTTGTATGAAATTTGTAAATCTCATTATTTTTAACTGACAATTGTGCATCATTTGCATTTTCAGGCTCAACAGCAAAAACTTTAGGATTGTAATCAAAACCACTAGCGACAATATAAGCACCAGAAGCTAATCCACCGCCGCCGCAAGGCGCAAAAACAGCATCAATTTGCTGATCAATTTGGTTCATAGCCTCAAAAGTAGCAGTTGCTTGACCCAAAATAACATCCTCATCACCGTAGGAATTACACATATAATATCCTTCATTAATTTTTTGATCAATTAAATTAATAGATTCCATTTTACTTTCTGTTACTATAATTTGTGACTGATATTTTCTACTTTCATCAATTTTAATTTTAGCAGCTTCCTTATCAATAAAAATAATAGATTCCTTGATATCAAATTTTTGACAAAGGTAAGCAACAGCAATTGCATGATTGCCAGAACTAACGGTAGTAATTTTATCAGGAAATTTACCATTTTTCTGATAAAAACTGAGCAAATTATTTGTAGCGCCTCTAATTTTAAAAGAACCTGTTTTTTGTAGATTTTCTAATTTAAAGAATATGTTAGCACCAATTTCCTTGTTTAAAGATTTATTGCTAATTACAGGGGTTTTGATTACATGATCCTTAATTCTTTTATGGGCAATTTTTACGTGATCAAAAGTTAAATTTGTCATTTCATTACAGTAAGAAATTTACTAATGAAAAAGGTTTTATAAAGGTAAATTATCATGTTTTTTCCAAGGTTTGTTTTCCTTTTTATTTTTAAGAATTTGTAATGATTTACATATTCTTTTTCTCGTATTTTGAGGTCTAATAACTTCATCGATAAAGCCCCTAGAGGCAGCAACAAAAGGAGAGGCAAACTTCTCACGATACTCCTCAATCTTCTGACTCTTTAGATCTGGATCTTGAGCTTCTTTTCTAAAAACAATCTCAACGGCACCTTCTGGACCCATAACAGCAATTTCAGCATTGGCCCAAGCGTAATTAACATCACCTTTTAAATGTTTAGAATTCATCACAATATATGCACCACCATAAGATTTTCTAGTAATTACAGTAATTTTTGGCACAGTAGCTTCAGCATAAGCATAAAGTAATTTTGCACCATGTTTTATAATACCGTTATGCTCTTGATCAGTTCCAGGTAAAAATCCTGGCACATCAACAAAAGTTAGAATAGGTATATTAAAAGCATCACAAAATCTAATAAATCTAGCAGCTTTAGCAGAAGCCTCAATATTTAAACAACCTGCCAAATTCATTGGTTGATTAGCAACAATACCAACAGTAGAACCCTCTAAACGACCAAAACCAACAATAATGTTATTAGCATAATCTGGCTGAATTTCATAAAAATCACTCTCATCTAAAATTTTTTCAACCAATTCTTTTATATTATAAGGTTGATTTGTATTTTCTGGTACCAAAGTGTTTAAAGAAATATCAACCCTATCTTGGACATCAACAGTTGGAATTTCTGGAACTGGAGTTTTATTAGAGCTAGGTAAAAAATTAATTAATCTTCTAGCCTGTAGCAAAGCTTCAATGTCATTTTTAAAGGTTGCATGAGCAACGCCGCTTTTGGAAGCATGAACCTTAGCACCACCCAATTCTTCAGACGTAACATTTTCATGTGTAACAGTTTTTACCACATCTGGGCCAGTAACAAACATATAAGACGACCCCTCTGTCATTAAAATAAAATCAGTCAAAGCAGGAGAATACACAGCGCCACCAGCGCAAGGACCTAAAATTAGGGAAATCTGTGGAACAACACCACTAGCATCAACATTTCTTTGAAAAATCTCACCATAACCAGCAAGAGAATCAACACCTTCTTGAATTCTAGCACCTCCAGAATCATTAATACCAATAATAGGGGCACCAACCTTTACAGCCTTATCCATTACTTGACATATTTTTCTAGCATGAGCCTCACCAAGAGAACCACCCATTACTGTAAAATCCTGACTATAAACAAATACCAACCTACCGTTAATAGTACCTTGACCGGTAACTACGCCGTCACCTGCGTGCTTCTTATCCTCCATTGCAAAATCAGAACAACGATGCTCAACATAAAGGCCATATTCTTCAAAAGAACCAGGATCCAGCAAAACTTCAATTCTTTCTCTTGCTGTTAATTTTCCTTTAGAATGTTGTACATCAATTCTTTTTTGACCGCCACCCATTCTTGCTTCTTCTCTTTTTTGAACTAATTTTTTAATAATTGGAGATGACATAATTTTTTATTAATTTATATATTTATAATATTTTCACTTGAAAATAGGTTATATTGCTTGGATTCCTAATCTTTTAAACAACTCCTTATCCTCTTGCATTTCTGGATTCTCAGTTGTCAATAATTTTTCACCATAAAAAATAGAATTTGCACCCGCTAGAAAACATAATGATTGCATCTGTTCATTCATATCACTTCTGCCAGCAGATAATCTAACAGATGAGATTGGCATCAAAATTCTAGCTACTGCGATGGTGCGTATAAATTCAAAATGGTCAATATCTTCTATCTCACCTAATGGGCTATTATTAGTTTTAACTAACATATTAATTGGAACTGATTTTGGTTGATTAGGAAGAGATGATAAAGTCATTAACATTTTTGCCCTATCTTCCCTAGATTCACCCATACCAACAATACCACCAGAACAAATATTTATCTTAGCATCTTCAATGTTTTTTAGAGTATTTAAACGATCTTCAAATTTGCGAGTTGTGATAATTGATTTATAAAATTCTTCCGATGAATCAATATTGTGATTATAATAATCTAATCCAGCATCCTTTAACTTGTCAGCCTGAGTAGAGCTTATCATACCAAGCGTAACGCAACTTTCTAAACCTAATTTATTAACCTCCTTGATCATGTTGCAAACTTTATCAAGATCACGATTATTAAGATTTCTCCAAGCCGCACCCATACAAAAACGACTAGCACCACTCTCCTTTGCCTTTTTAGCATGTTTTATTACCTCACCTATCTCCATAAAGGGCTCCTTCTTAAGACCACTATTGTGGTGAGCTGATTGTGGACAATATTTACAATCTTCAGGGCAAGAACCAGTTTTAATACTCAAAAGACTACTAACTTGAACTTGATTTGGGTTATGATTTTCCCTATGAATTTGAGCAGCTTTAAAGATAAGATCATTAAAAGGTAAACCAAAGAACCCCAAGACATCTTGTAATTTATAATTTTCCATCAATTCCATTATTAAGATATATATAGTTAGATTTTAGATGAAATTATCAATTTTTCAACTTAAAAATAGGATCTTTCTTAGGAAATAACAGAAATTAACAATAATTATAATTTAAAAATTAAGGCCACCAGAAATATCCCTTTTTGGATAAGGGATTTTAATGTTATTTTCCTTTAACATATTCCATATTTTTATCATGACCTCGCTTCTAGGCTCATAAACACCATCAGAAACGTCACTTATCCAGAAAAATAACCGGAGTCTTATAGCATAATCATCAAATTTGTAAATATGACATTTTGCTTCAGGAAATCTTAAACATTTTGCATGATCTTTGGCAATATTAAGAATTAAATTCTGAACCTTCTCTAAATCAGTAGAAAAATCGACGTTAATATCAATTTCAATCCTAGCCTTATTATTACTGTAAGTTAAATTTACTACTTTTTTTGTGATAAGATCTTCATTAGGTACCATAATTTCCTTACCATCCATAGTTTCAATCAAAGTATATCTGCCACCAAAATAAGATACTTTACCATAAATAGCCCCATCTTCCAACTCAATAACATTGCCTATTTCAACTGATTTTTCAAAAAGAAGAATTATACCACCAATAAAATTAGCAACAATTTTTTGCAAACCAAAACCAAGGCCAACACCAATAGCACCTGAAAAAACTGCAAAAGTAGTCATATTGAAGCCAAAAACCTTCATCAATACGACAAAAATAACTAAATATATTAAGATATCGACAATTTTGGTTAAAATTCCCTTAGTAGTCGACCTAATAATTCTATTTTTATTAATAAATGTCTTAATATTTTTTGAAATCAAGCGAGAAAACCAAAAAGCAGCAACTAAAGTAATTATGGCATGCAAAATATTGTATATTGATATTCTAACCTGACCAATATTCAAAGCAAATTGATCTAGGTAAGATACTGCTGAATCCAGTAAGCCAACAAAATTAAGTATAACAATTGGCACTAAAAATATACCAAAAATATTGGCAATAAAAGTACTGGATGAGATAATTCTAATGAATCTTAAAAATAAAAATAAGGTTACTAGCTGAATAGAGGCGTGAAAAATTAATAATCTATTTGATAAGTCAATATCTGAGTCATTAGAGAATATGGAAGAAAATACCATTCCTAAAAATAAGAAAATCAGTATAGTTGTAGGTAAGAATAAAGGAGCGAAATATTTAATTAATAATTTTTCAATATTATCCTCAAAAGAAATCTGATTTTTAAAAAAACTACTTCTCTTTTCAGCAACCTCTTTCCATTTAGCACGAAAAAAATATTTAACTATTTTATAAAATAAGATAGCAACAAAAATTGAGACTATTACTGAAAGTGATTGTAAATAAAAATCAGAATCAGTTAATGCCAACTCAGCTTGCGTTATAAATAAATCAAATTTTTCCGTTTTCACTCTCCTTGTGCAGAACTATATCCAGCCTTACCACCAAAAGTGTAAAGACCTTCATATTTAATAAAATCAACCTTTTTGTCAGAAAAAACTTGTAGCATATTAATAATATCATCATGCTCAATAGTTTTTTTGGTATTAATAATTTGGTTACTTGTTTTACCGACAATTCCTTTTCCAATAAATCTTAAAATTGTTTGACCCTTAGGATAAATATTTTGATCTTGCTTGTCAATTATTGGCCACATAATTAAACCTTTAGCTGTTATAATTTTAATTTCTAGTTTCTCGCTTTCTATGATATTAATAAATGAAATTAAATCTTCAAATTCATCCTGCCAATCAATAAATAAATCAAAACCAATCAATTCTTTATCTTTGGCAACCTCTTCTCGATAAATATTTGTCCTTTTAGTAGAATTTTCATCAATTTCTTTAAAATTAGAAATTGGAAGTTTTGCTGGCTCTTGGCCTAAACGATCAATAATAGAATTAGTAAATTCTTTTGTACCCACCTTTTTACTACTAGTTTTTTTATTATAAATATCATAGGTATGAATACCGTCTTCTATAGTTTTAAATAGGGCGTTACGGATTTTATTTGCTTGTTCAATTTGGCCAATATGAACAAGCATCATGATAGCGGCCTGAATAAAACCAGTTGGATTAGCCTTATCTTGACCTGCTCTTGATGGTGCAGAACCATGAATTGCCTCAAACATAGCATATTCATCACCAATATTAGCAGATCCGGCAATACCAACAGAGCCAGCAATTTCAGCAGCAATGTCGGAAATAATATCGCCATAAAGATTAGATGTTACAATAACATCAAAAATTTCAGGCCTAGCAGCAAGACGAGCAGAACCAATATCAATAATGTAATGATCAGATTCAATATTGGGGTATTCTTGAGCAACCTCATCAAAAATTTTATGAAAAGCGCCGTCGGTAATTTTCATAATATTATCTTTAGAAAAACAGGTTACTTTTTTACGATTATTTTTAATAGCATACTCAAAAGCATATCGAATAATTTTTTCACTACCAGTATTTGTAATTAATTTTAAACATTGCTGAGAATTAGCAGTTTGCTTATGTTCAACACCCATATAAAGATCTTCTTCATTTTCACGAATAATAGCTACATCCATACTGTGATGCTTACTATTAATATAAGGATAAAGTGAAGTAACGGGGCGAACATTAGCATAAAGACCTAATTTTTTACGCAAAGTAACATTAAGACTTTTATAACCACCACCTTGGGGGGTAGTAATTGGAGCTTTTAGCATTATTTTAGTGTTCCTTAACTCTTCCCAAGCAGAAGGCATGAGTCCAGAATTAAAACCTTTTTTGTAAATTCCTTCACCAACTTCAATTACATTAAAATGTAATTTAGCACCACTAGCTTGTAGAATTTTAATTGCTGAATCCATTAATTCTGGCCCAATTCCATCACCATAGGCAATAGTTATTGCTCTATTTTTATCTGTCATTTTTAACTATTAAAAATCATTAACTAACACTAAATAATATATATTCTAAATTTTACCATTAACTACCCTATCGTGTTTTAGGATATAAGTTTGGTTTGATTTTAATTTGATATTAAATTCTACTTGACCAAAATCATTTACAGCAGGTACTTTTGCGTTGACTGGCAATTCAGAAATAATTCTCCACTTAATGGGGCTAAGTGACCAAATTAAATTAACTTCATAAGGAGCAACTGATTCAACATAAATATCATTGCTTTTAATATTATTAGTTGATGATAGTTTATTACCATTGACCCATATAGACCACTTATCCTCAGATAGATATAAAATTGATGATAAATATATTTTACCAAAAGTAGCAATCTCTCTAATGTTATTGCTTTTATTTTGCGGCTTCTTGTTCTTTGTAACATTTTTAGATTTCAAAACCTTTTGAATATTTTTTAATTCCTCTTCTGAAAACATCAAAGATTGAAATTTATATTTTTTCTGTGCAGATTTAGGTTTATTTATCTTAGAAATAGCGTCTTTAACGGTATCTATATTATTAGTATTTAATATCTCATTTATTTGATTGTCTTGGTTAGGTTTATTAACCTCGTTTGCATAAATATTGTAAATAAATAAAATATTTATCATAAAAAAGAATATTAAATAAAGGTATAAACCGCCCTCAAAAATAATAATTTTATGAAAATTATTCTTTGTAGATGTTAATAATTTACCCGTCCGCATATTGTTAAATATTAATTCCTCTTAATAACATACCAAGTATAATCTATTTCGAAATATATAATAAATTGATCATATTCTTTATTTTTTATCTTCAATATCTCTTTTGACAAATATTTATCTTTTTTCTTGGTAATAGATAATTTACTAATAATAAAGTACCCCGCTAGATCACTAATAATATCTCCTATAAAATCTATGCCATCAATATCAGTCATGACAGAGAATTTTATTGTACCTCCAACAGAATCTAAATATAGTTTCTGTAAATTAAGAGATTTAATATTCGCCTTATTTTTATTATACTCAGTTATCTTTAGATCATGTATTTTATATTTCTTAGCAACTGAGTTTATTCTATCTTTTAGATAGTTGGATTTTATTTCCTTGAGACCCATCAGATCTACACTAGAATTATCCCACCTTTCTTTAAAAGTTTTTACCTCAGCAACCTTACCTTCAATATTCTTGGTATCTTTTTGTAATCTAGTAATGCTGCTATTAATGACTTTGATTTCTTTTTTATGTTCAACTTCATAATCCTTTTCTATTTTTTGGAAAAGAAAAAAAACAGCCACAAAAACACAAACTAATAAAATTTCTATAGTAATTTTAATAATATAGATATTAACTTTTTTATCATAAAAATTAACTTTCTTTATAATATTTAAGTCTTCTAGGTTTGGTTTTTGTTTTTTTATATCTGCTTCTGTCATTAATTATCTGGATTCAATATTAATATTAAACGGATATTTATAGAATTTCTTATTAAAATTAATATTATTTGGTATATCATTATATTTTAACTTTTCTGTAGTAAGAGAAGTTTTTAATGATAATATCAAGCTGTCAAAATTAGTAAATAACGTATCTATATCCCCTGCCTTATTAATAACTGATCCATTAATATTAACTAAGTATTTAGATTTGATATTATTTGGCATAAAATTCTTCAAAGAATATGATATTACTTTAATAGAATTACTTTCTTTTGGAACAAAAGAAGATTTTTGCAAACCATCTAAATATAAATATTCCTTATCTGCAAAAAATTCATCAATTGCACCAAAATCTATAATTTCATAGAATTTTTCTTGGGTATTTTTTGTTCCTAAGCTTTTCTTTCTAATTTTATTAAG